>SDBS01007054.1_pt1 | contig 10926 bp, 14 predicted proteins | sample 2277091 | NCBI WGS metagenome assembly SDBS01 (sample SAMN10404972, study PRJNA504765) | marine sediment metagenome | isolation source: marine sediment core GS10_PC15, 163 cmbsf | place: Arctic Ocean: Southern Knipovich Ridge | collected 2010 | reverse complement strand
AAATCATCAATAAATTCTGGTGATTCAAGATCAGAAGTGACTACATCATCGCCCGCTCTGTCAAACTCAACAATCCAGTTATACCGGTCCTTTAATGTATGGTATCTTGCAGTCGAATTACAGATTTCCTCATTATCGGTTAGCAACAAATCAGCACCTAAAAGTTTAGAAAGTTTAAAGGCAATTAAAGCCCCTAACCTGTCATCAAGTCCAACTGCCCAAACCCTATCTTTTTTAAACTGAACAATCTTACTCGGCAATACCGTGTCAAGGTGAGCAACCATGAGGATTTTGCCACCATTGTCGATAAAAACTCTCCTTTTATTCTTGTTTTCTTTGTCAAGAGTAAAATCGTCCCAAGCATTAAAAAGACTATTTGTGTCTTGAAACCAAAATTCATCAATTTCAAAAGGAGATATTTCATACTCTTTTTTATTGTATTTACTTTCAGGCATTTTGCATTACCTCCACTCCACAATCACAACAAAGTTCATCGTCATTGATTGTATTTAATGTGGAGAAGTATTCGCAACAACTATCACAAGAGTGATAATCAGACAAACAAGAGTCACAAACATGTTTATCACCATTATCAACTTCATTCAAAAATTCTTGATATTGACCACATTCACACTCTTGAAAGTTGTCAATACACGAATCACAAACATCTTTGTCAACTCCGTCAACTGTTATAAGTGAGACGTTGCTATTGCTATAATATTCCTCACAATCGTCACAAAAGGTATAATCCTCAAAACAAGTATCACAAACATAACTTTGTTCCGATTCTATAAAATGTGAATCGTCCAAACTATAACTTTCACAACAATTTCCGCAGTAAAAATACAATTCGGATTCACAAGTCTCACAAACTAAACTGTCACAAATCATATTAATTTCCTCTTCTGGAAACGCCTCCCCACAGTGGTAACATTCATTACCGCAAAATAATAAGCCTTCTTGAGAATCAAGAAGGCTGCCGTCAAAATATCCTACATCAAGTTTTCCGTTGTTTTCGGTACCATGAGTTAAAGTATCCATGTAAGGTATACAACCGTCAGTATATTCAAGACCTGATACCACCAGTTTACTTTTTGGATATTCGCAATTGTTATCGCTATCAAGAACATTAAAAGAGTGTTTGTATAGCCAATTTTCTTTGATGGCGTGTTGTTTCATCAATTCACGAATTACTTCGTTATTACAATAAACCCGGTCAAGTAACGTCCTACCGTTGTCAAGAGTCCACAACACCGCTCTTGCTGAATAGTTACCAGCAGTCATAACAAAAAGACCTATTCTGTCGGGATTCATCTCATATAATCTGGTGTATTCAGCACATTCACCAGTCATACAAGACCTTGAACCAACACTATTCTCGTATGCTGTCGTAATAGCAACACCACGAAGTATTTTTGGACCCAATGACTCAGGAAACAGTTTCAAGTTAATGATACTCGACAATTCCTCTAATTGGGCAGTCGAAAATGAGTGTATATCAAGTTTTTTGCCGATAAACTTACCCGTTTTTATCTTCATTCGCTTATCATTAGACACATTATAGGCAATTTTATTAAAGTCTTTGTCGTCAGGTTTTCCCGGTTGCAGTTTATTCATGTTATCGTAGAGTTTTTTACGATATACTGTTTTAAAAACAGTTTCCCCAAAATTGATTCTTATATGTTTAGAAACAAGTGCACATATAAGGTCTTTATCGTCATTTTTGTCATCATTCATTTTTTTCACCTTCTTTCGTTTTAAGGTCTTCAAACATTTGTTCAGCTATTATACCAGCTTCTATTAGATTCGGAGCTTCTATATCAGCAACCAATTCTATTCCGTTTTCATCTGTTATTACAACATGATACTTCATTTTACACCACCTTTTTATTTTGAGCCTTTTACCATTTCAGCTATACAAGATGCAGAATAGTAACATATTAAAGCCTTGCCTAATAGTGGACTATATTGATAAACAAACACCACTGACATAATCATAAGCCCCAAGACTATAAAAAGACCTATTATTAGTACTAATAATTCACTTTCTGTTGACATTTTACACCACCTTTACAGCAGGATAATCCCTGCATTATTACTACGTCTACTACTGCAAAAAGTGCTATTATAGAAGGATGTTTTTTAATAAATATAAATAAATTGGCGAACCATTATGATTGACGATAAAACAGATAAGCTTATCTTTAAAGGCATCAGATCGCAGAAGCAGAGATTGTTCATCGAGTTATACTGCAACCCTGAGAGCGAGAGCTATGATAACGGGAGTCAATCGTACTTAAAGGCCTACAATAGCAAGAATACCAATGTATCCGCTGTAGAGGCACACAGGCTGTTACAGAGTGAGAATATCCAGAATAGTATGACATTGTATAAAGCATACATTGCAGACCAGAATATGTTTGAATTGGGGTGGCTTGACAATAACCTGAGAAACTTGTACTATAGAGTCAAGAATGATATAACCGGTGATGATAAGACTGAATTGGCGATATTAAAGACCATTGGTAACCGTATTGGTGCTTTTGTTGACGTAAAACAGGACAATGTTGGTAAAACAGTTGAACTATCTCCTGAACAAGAGCAAAATATGAATAGAGTAATGCAGGAGTTAATGGATGCAGTTAAGCGTGAATCAGCAATTAAGCCGGTGATTCAAGTACAAGTAGATAAGGAGACATTAGAGAATTAAAGTGGAGCGTTATCTTCTAATGTGTCGTCATAATAACAGACATATACTAGCTCATCATACTCATTGTAATAAAGAGTCATATTGTCTAGTTCATTAGATTTACAATCATTTAGGTCTTTTGGTGGTTCATTACCAATAAGAGATAATGAGTAATCATTTAAGACATCATAATAATACATTGTTATTATCCTTTAATAAGGGTTTATATTAGCGGGCGTTATAATAAAGCACCAATGATAACACCAATAACAAGACCTATTGTTACTGATAAGGTTATAATGGTTAGTAATTCATGCTTAAACATGTGATAACGTATTTTGTACCTATCTAGTTTAACTATTATTTGGTCTTTATTCATGGTTATAACTCCTCATTTGTACTCAATTAGTATGTGTTTAATGGCTGTTTCAATATGACTATCATCAAGACCTTGTTTATACAGTATATTACAGTCATAATGGCTTGCATGTAATACTGACCAACAAAAAGAGATAAATTGACTCTTAACATAGTCTATATTATCCCTATGCCTTTGTATTTTATCAAGACCGAATCTAGCAATAACACCACCTATTGCGTCCTTTAGGTCATTATAACTAGCATCTTGTATTTTCATGTTATCACCTTTAGTTTTAAGCACTATTGCCATTATTACTACTATGGGGATTACAGTTTGTTCGTGTTATTATACACTTTCCATTGACTATGCCAAGTATTAGTATGCGTAATATGTTGCTTATTTGGTAATACATACACTTGATGTTGTGATTGTATATGTTTATCATATTGCAACCATTCTGGATGGGTATAATGCTCAAATGGCCATCGTTCTTGACCTGATAATCGAGTTATTTGGTCCGTAGTATAATGTTTGCCGTCCACCAGTGTTTCCATGATATAACTCCTTATGGCACTATTGCCACTTATTACTACGTATGGTATAACATAGTGTTCATAAGTATTTAAAGAGCTATTATAGCGGGTGAAGTAATATACAGAGGTAGTAGAGAAAGAAACAAATGAAAGATAGAATAGCAACAATAGTAACAACAATAGTAACAGAGATAATAGGTATTGTAGGCTTTCTTATGCTTGTTGGTTCATTTGCTTATGGTATTATAAGAGCTTGTTTAACCTAATCTATACTAAGGATTATGTACCATAATATAGAGGATATACCTGATATTCATTAGATATACCACATATAGTAATCATTACAGTCTATAGTTTAAATATGTCTATTGTATTTGTTTATGTATAATGTCTTAATATGCGTTATAATAGTAGACATAGTGTGCTTAATTGTCATACAGTCCATTACAGCCGGTGTTATCAGACCCATAATAGGCAGTAGTACTTGATACACTATAGTAATACAGACATACATAGTTACTATGATACAGACATACAATGTCCTTAACCACATGTAGTGTGCCATCATTGTCTATCCACATACATTACATACGCCGGAGTAATAGAACAACACAGGTATAGAGTGTTGTAATATAAGTAGACCCAATATGTCTTGAATTAGGGCATACCCGCTGTACTGGGGTGTAATGTCCACAATCATATAAGTAATTACAGGGAGACTTTGTTTTTAAACGCGTATTCAAGACCCGGGGCATCGGGGACATACCGGACCCACAATGTCTTGAATCCCCTTAGATGTAAATATTTTATTATTTTCACTATACACCTACAAGGAGCAGGAGTATGACTGTAAACGAACTTATTGAACGATTGAGTGCAATTAACGGCATAGGAAACTATCCTATTTCAACATATAGTGATGGCGGGGTGGTTGACGTGGAGATAGGAGACATCGAAGTTATCGAACCTATAATCGGCGATGACCATGTTATCCTAGTTTAGATGTAAATTTATTTATTTTTCATATTGTCCTACAGAGGGCAGGAGTATAACATGGAAACCTTTAGATGCATGGCCTTTCTATTACTTTTAATTTCGTTTATTGTTTGTTACGCTAAGTGGGGATAACATGAGACCATGTCAGAAACGACATTTCCTGAGAAAGCGGATAGCGTATGAGGCAAGTATAGAAATGGCTAATAGGAAGATAACTGATATACGTAACGCTAATGTTGACCAAAAGGCTATTGATGAGCAAAGAAAACGTATAGCCTGTTTCCAAGGCCTCATACGACAGCTTGATCTAATGTTAGACGAAGATAAGGATGAGACTGATGGATAACCCATTTATGGGGCCAAGGCGAAAGCCGAAGGCTAAGATCAACATTTATGCGATTGTGCCTATTAAGCCACCTAAATTCAAAACAGTGGGTATCACAATATTTAAACTGGCCAATTTGACTTATCGGATTATTTACGATATAAATGGAAGAATGATTTTTACAGTGATAGAGGATAGGTAATATGTGGGATGTAACGATTAAAGTGATTGATAGGGTAAAACGGCAGATACGGATTAGTGCTATTCATTCAATTGATGCTGTAGTAGATTATACATATGTAGGCACAGGCCTCATAAACAACCCTGCTCAGCGATCATCGCTGTTAGATTCAATAAAAGATGGATATTTAGAGTATTTGAACGATCAGGCAGAAAACAGTGTTTTTCTTGCCGGTCTTGAGAATACCGCTGTAAATGCACTTAACACTTGGGAGGCTTCTCTATAATGGCTAATACAGGATATACATGGAGTTCTTATAGTTTTGTACAGAAATCAGCAGGTGATTGGACAGGAGACGTAATTGCTGATGCAGGGACAGAAGAAGGAGATTCCACTTCCATAGATGGTAAGGCAGCAGCGGTTGTATCAATTACAGCAGTTGAAGATAATACTGGGGCAATTGATGGCGATATAACTGTCCGTATCCTTGGAGACATAGATGGGACCAATTTTGAGGAGGCTGCTATTGGTAATGCTTATGCAGTCGCATTTACTCCGATACAGAATAATACGGTCAGGGTTCTTGTCCCTGTAGACCCTCGTGTTTATAAGAACTTTAAGGTATCTATTGAAAATCAGAGTGGACAAGAAATAGCTATTTCAGTAAGAATAGCAACAGCCGATATTCCAGCAGCAAGTTAAGAGGTAAACCATGGCTACTTATTTTGTTGACCAAGCTACTGGCTCAGATAGTGACGATGGCCTCTCTCTTGGGGATGCTTTCGAAACTATTGATGCTGCTGCATCCATTATGGTTGCTGCGGATATATGCTATATTCGGGCAGGAACTTACCGGGAAACCCTCACACCTATAAATAGCGGGTCTGATGGCAGCCCTATCCGCTTTGAGAACTATAACAGCGAAGAAGTCATTATCAGCGGTGCAGATGTTATAACTGGATGGTCACTGGATAGTGGTAGTATTTATACCGCCACAATGTCTTGGGACTTGGGTGACGGCTTTAATCAGATATTTGCAGACGGTGTCATGGTCAATGAGGCCCGATGGCCTAGTACCGGCACCGATCTACTTGAACCAACTTTAGCCGCTGCAACGACAACAGCAGGGAATGATGTTACCTTTACCGTCACAAGAGCCGAGGATTATTGGGTAGGCGGTATCATTATGGGTATCTTTGGAGAGGCATGGATGTCACAGGGAGCCACTATAACAGCTTCCAGTACCGATGGTGTGATGACCGTTGATGGTAAGACAGACATTTGGTGGGAGGGTGCTGGCGAGGGTTGGATTTCAAATATACAGAGTGAGCTTGATTCAGCGAATGAATGGTTCCTTAATGGAACAACCCTCTACCTTTGGGCACCGGGGAGTGTTAATCCTTCAACAATGGTCACAGAGGCCAAAGCCCGAAAATGGTGCGTTAATCTATCAGGACTTTCTTATATAGAAATTTACGGCATAAACATGTTTGCGGGTGCTATCAACATGAATGCTGATAACTGTACAGTAGAATACTGTGATCTTGAATATTTAAGCCATTTTACCAAATATACTTGGAGTGGGTGGAATGCAGAAGGTAATAGGGCACAGGGGGATAATGGTGTCTGGATAGAAGGGGATAGTAATATCTTTCGGCGTAATGTACTGACCCGTAGTGCCGGTACCGGGATTTTACTATACGGAAGCAATAATCTTGTTACACGCAATACCGTAAGTGAAATAAGTTATGGTGGAACATATTCATGTCCACTATCAATGGAAGGCAGCACTGGCAACAATCAGGTAACATTCAATACGATGTTCAATGCCGGCAGAGAAATCATGCAACTTTTCTTGTGCAATAATGACGAGATTATGTACAATGATGTTTATAATGCCGGTAAGTTATGCCATGATCTAGGAGTTCTCTACTCATGGGGTGAAGATGGACAAGGAACACGACTTGCTTATAATTGGGTACATGATAATCTAGCAGCCGCACTGGGACCTATAATTTATTATGATAATTATTGTCGTAATTTCATTACTGACCATAATGTTATATGGGGTGGTACTGATGCTGGTATACGATATAACGGCCCAACAGAGCTTATGAAAGCGTACAATAATACAGTTTTTAATTGTGACGATATTGATACACACACATACAATATTTATCCTTTTTATATGCCTCCTTACTGGATTTATGGTGATGTGCATGATGTCACAAAGACTAATAATCTCTTTTTAGATGGTACTCCCGAATCGCAGCTTGAGGATTGGGAAAATGACGACTTCCGTTTAAAAAATGGTGCTGCTGCAATTGATGCTGGTGATGAGTTGCCTCCGTATACAAATGGCTTCTTTGGTTCTGCCCCTGATGATGGGGCATATGAGCGTAATACAATACAGTGGTCAGCAGGAGTTGATGGCGTAGCATGGGAAGCTAATACTGGTGGAGCAGGTTATGTATGGGCTAATTACACTGTCGTACAAAAGAGTGCCGGTGATTGGACAAGTGATGCTTTAGCGGATACAACCACTGAAACCAGTGACAGTATTCCTGTTGACAGTAAGGCAGGGGCCACCATCACCATAGAGGCTGTAGAAGATAACACAGGAGCTATTAATGGTGTTGTAACCGTTTACATTCTTGGAGACGTTGACGGCACAAACTTTGAGGAACCCTCTATTGGTAGTTCCCATAAAGTTGAATTTACTCCGATACAGAATGATACTATACGTATTCCAATACATATAGATTCTAAAACGCATAAAAACTTTAAGGTGGCTGTTGAAAACCAGAGTGGGCAAGAACTTGCCATATCTGTGAGAATAGCAACAGCAGAAGTTAAGGCAGCAAACTAATGCAATACCCAAAACTTATAAACCCCTATTGGTCACAGCGTCCGTTATTTAGGGACTTAATACTATGCCAGCCTTTTTTGGAAGGGGCAGGTGATGGTGCGGAAGATTTAGTTCGTGTAAACAGTAAACACACATTAGAGTCAGGTGCTACATGGTCAGTAAATAAAGCAGGTCCATGTATGTTATTTACGGGCACTGATTATGTAGATACAAAAAAACAGGCAGAAACCTACACAGGTTTAAATAGTATAACCTTTGCATACTGGTTGTCAGTAACTTCAACCACTGGAAACAATGAAAAGATAATGGACCAGTGGATTAGTGGTGATGATGCTATTGCTCTTTACCGTACTGCTGATGATGTTTTAGTCTCTGACTTTAAGGTAGACACTACAGCCAGTTTTATATGGGGCGACACTAATGGTGCATTTAATGATACTGAGTTACACCATGTCGTAGTAACATCAAATTCAGCAGGAACAGAATTGTATCTTGATGGTGCATCAATAGGAACTGCTGGACCAGTAAATGCAGGCTCGGCATTCACAGGATTCTCTTGGAATATAAGTATAGGCACTACTGGTTGGAAGGGTAAATGTAGCTCTGCAACTTATTGGAATAGGGGTTTACTTCCGGCAGAAGTATACGAGTTGTATAGACTAGGACCAAAACTCGGCTTAGAAGATATACCAGATGAAATAATTCTTTTGGGTATATCGTCAGCAGTAAGTAATTTTAATGTGGCATTTGCTTTAAATTCAAATCAGATATTATAAGGTAGAACTATGATACAGAAAAATACAGCCGGACAGTTTTTATACTTCGTACTACTTGCTACTGCCGATGGTTCCGCAGTAACAGGGGCTTCTCCGGCTGGCGTGGCCTCAAAAGATGGTGCAGTCCAAGGTGCAGTAACAGGCTCATTTACTGAAAGAGGTAATGGTCAGTATGAGTTTGCTATGTCTCAAGCAGATACTAATGCAGATGAGGTGGGATTCCTTTTTACTGCTGCAACCGCTGTAGCCGTTAATATCACTATTTCCACTGAGACAAAGAAGATGGCTGATCTCAATGATATTGCTGCTGGTGCAGCCATGTCCCTAGAGGCAGACGCTATTACCGCCTCAGTGTACGATGAGACCACTGCCTACCCCATAGCATCAGCTGATACTGGGGCGTCTCAGATAGCCCGTGTAGGGGCTGATGGGGACACACTGGAATCACTATCTGATGAAATAGCTGCACTACCAGATGCAGCAGGTATTACCACTCAAACTGCATTAGCTCTTTCTAATATCCACCTAGATCACTTACTTGGTGTAACTTATGACCCTGCATCTAAACCGGGAGTTGCCGATGCGTTACTTAATGAAATTATTGGAAATGATGCGGGAGTTTCTCAATTCACTGCGAATGCCTTAGAACTCGCTCCCGGTGCAGCCGGTGACGCAACCGCTGCCAATCAGGTTTTGATTCTTGAAGACCTTGCTGATATAGAAGGAACTGGTTTTGCTAAAGATACTGATAGTTTGGTTGACTTAGCTAAACCCGCTGACATTCCTGATGCTGCTGCAATCGAAACTGCTTGTGACGCTTCTCTTGTAACAATTCAATTAGACCACTTACTTGCTGTAGCGTATGCAGGTACAGGTGCAGCAGGTTCCCTCTTGGAAGACCTTACAGTAGATAACGCTGGTACGTATGAATTTACTACCGCAGCACTACAGAATGCTCCGAGTGGGACTGGTGGGGATGCTACCGCTGCCAATCAGGTATTACTCTTAGAAGACTTGGCAGATGTTAAGGGTACAGGTTTTGTTAAAGATACAGACTCCTTGGTAGATGTTGCTCTGTCCTCCGAACTTGCTGCTGTAGATACTAAGATTGATGGTATTGATACAGTGGTAGATAGCATCCTTGTTGATACTGGAACAACACTACCTGCATCAATAGCAACCATTGACGGTGTAGTAGATTTCGTACAGCAGGTTCTTGAAGGTGATCGTGTCATAAATGATGCTGTAACTCCTTGGAGATTACAGATAAAGGATAAGACTACTAAAGCTGTCCTTGTTGAAAAAGAAATGTTTGAAGTAAATGAGACTACCAACATCACCGCAGTTACGGGAATAGTTGGAGCAGAAATAGAACCAGTATAAGGAGAAATAATGCCCAATAATTATTTTCAATCTTTTACCAATGCCGACTATCCAGATCACTTATATATGGAATCAAATAATGGACAACATTCAATATCGATAGATGACACCGGTGCTTTCTATGATGGTGCTGAGATAATGACAGCAGCTACAGGAAGTACAGACAGGATAATCTCACCAGACCAGAATGATTATTTACAAATAGATAATACAACATTAAGTTACTTTGATGGTACAAATTGGAGAATGATATTTACACCAACTAACTCTAATATATATTCTCCTGATACTTTAAGTAACCTGCAAATAAGTAATGCGGATTTAAACTTCAACGATGGAACAAGAGATAGATTAGAGGCAGATGGTATAGGCACAACACTACGTTCCACTACAGGAGCATACTTGTCTTTGCTAAGTGATGGATTACTGTTTAATGATAATACTAGAGCAAGAATTGAGATAGATGATACAGGGACGACACTACGATCAGATGAAGGGGCACAACTGTTACTAATAGATGACTGGTTTAATTTTAATGACGGAACCAGAACGAGATTAAATATTAGTGGTGCAAATGCAGCAATGTATAGCCCAGATGGAAGCAAGTACTTAAACATAACAAATGCAGCATCTACCTTTATAGGGAATATGGTATCAAATTCATACACCAAATTAGGCAGTACAGCACCGGCCATTAAAATGAAGAAATTAACAGGGACTACCCCTTCTGTTGAGGGTAATTCTGTTAATATAGCACATGGATTAACAGGTTCTAAGATATTGGCTGTAGATGTACTCGTAGGATATAGCAGT
>SDBS01007053.1_pt1 | contig 10926 bp, 8 predicted proteins | sample 2277091 | NCBI WGS metagenome assembly SDBS01 (sample SAMN10404972, study PRJNA504765) | marine sediment metagenome | isolation source: marine sediment core GS10_PC15, 163 cmbsf | place: Arctic Ocean: Southern Knipovich Ridge | collected 2010 | reverse complement strand
GTGAGTTGTCTGTACTCTCTCATAAGTGTTCCTTATCTGAGGTAACCAAAATCCAGTGAGAGAGTATACCAGCTCACCATAATTTTGGCGACTCAGTTGCACTTATGAGTTGAATCCGCTAAAAAAGAAATCTAATAATCAATGGTAAATAATCAATAATCAATTGATTTGGGGTAGCAGATGAATGTACTGTTAATTGGCGGTGGCGGGCGCGAGCACGCGATTGCCTGGAAATTGGCTCAATCGAAAAAATTAGACAAACTCTATATAGCACCGGGCAATCCCGGAACAGCCCAATGTGGACAGAATATTCCTATCAGCACCGATGAAACCGAGGAGCTTCTGGATTTTGCAGGTCAGAATAATGTCGGCCTTGTGGTGGTTGGCCCGGAGGACCCTCTTGCGGCAGGCCTGGTTGATGCATTTGAAGCAGCCGGCATAAAGGCGTTCGGACCAAACGCCGGCGCCGCTCAGCTCGAAGCGGATAAAGCGTTTGCAAAGCAACTGATGCGCTCCAGTTCCATCTCCGCGGCTGAAGGCAGAACCTTCGACAGATTCAGCGATGCCAAAGCATATATCGCAAGCAGGGACGAACCGGTGGTCGTAAAGGCCGCAGGCCTTGCGAAGGGCAAAGGTGTTTTTGTCTGTGATGACCCTTCTGATGGTATTTTAGCGGCTGAACAGATAATGTGTGACAAAGTATTCGGCCAGGCCGGTGACATAATCATCGTCGAAGATAAGCTGCTCGGCGAAGAGGCATCGATACTTGCCTTTGTGGACGGGCGGAATATCTATGTTATGGAATCCTCGCAGGACCACAAGCCCATCGGTGACGGCGACACAGGCCCCAACACCGGCGGTATGGGCGCTTACAGTCCTGCACCTGTGATTACCGAAGATATGATGAATCATATTACGCGCGAAATTCTTGTGCCGGTGGTTGATGGTATGAATCGAAACGGCACGCCATATAAAGGCGTGCTGTACGCAGGGGTTATGGTTACCGGTGGTGGACCGAGAGTGCTGGAATTTAACGTGCGCTTTGGCGACCCCGAAACCCAGCCGATTCTTGCACGGCTGAAAAGCGACTTGCTGGAAGTTCTTCTGGCTGTCTGTGACGGCACATTAGACCAGATTACTATTGAGTGGGACCGCAGGCCCGCGGTTTGTGTGGTGATGGCTTCAGGCGGTTATCCGGGAGATTATGAAAAGGGTAAAAAAATAGTCGGTCTGGAAGAAGCCCAACAACTCGAAGACGTCATTGTATTCCACGCAGGCACAAAAGATATAGACGGGGATATTGTTACTAACGGAGGAAGAGTATTAGGCGTAACCGCCCTGGGACAGACAATCCGAGACGCAAAGGAAAGGGCGTATAGAGCAGTAGATAAAATAAAATTCGATGGTGCTTATTGCCGTCGGGATATTGCGGATAAGGCGATTAAAGGGATTGATGATTGACTGCCGAATAGAATTAGTAGTTGGAAGTTTATAAATTACGAACCCAAAATTATTTGTGTCATATATGGCCCTACTCAAAATTCAAAACTTGAAACTCAAAAGTGTAATTCGCTGGCTCGTGGAAGTGTTGATTTTGGCCGCTCTTCTATGGCTTTTTTTCATCCTGGCAGGCCGGGCTTTGTGCCACATCGCCTTGGGACAGATTGCCGAGCTGACCAACACGAAGATAAAAACCGATTCGGTCAATTTCCACACCGACGGTTCGGTCCTCATCAAAAAGCTTGTAATCAGCCCATACAAGAAGCGAAGTGATGATGATTCTATACTTAAGGCCGAAACGGTATATGCGCGTTTTAGTCTGAGCAGCTTATTTTTACTGCGGCCACGCCTGAAAGTTATAGATGTTGATGATTTTGTCTTCAACGCCCAATATGATATAGATAAGGGCTGGTGGAATTTATCGGCACTTAAAATCAAACCTCCTAAAGGCACCTCAGGTGAAATGCCGCGTATACACCTCAAAACCGGCACACTGCAATATAGCAAGATTTCAAACGGAGAGGTAAAAGTTGCTGTATCAGTACCTCTTAATGCGAAACTTGGATTCGATAAGGAAACGCAAAAAGGCTACAGCTTCGATATAACGACAGCCACGATGGCTTCCGGTTATGGCAAAAGCCGGCTGACCGGATTTTGGAAGCCGGGCACCGTTACGATTGCAGGTGGAATTTCATCCATGGATGTCCCCGAGCTTGAGATGGCGTGGACAATAGACACCTTGGCCGCCGAGTTAAAGTATGACCCGAACAACGCCTTCTCGCTGACGCTAAATATAAAGGATTTGCGTGCTAAACGCAGTCCGGCGCTGGACAAATTTGCATTGCTCGGACCGGCTTTTTTGGTGAGGTCCAGCCCATTTGCCGCTTTGCAAAAATTTTTCAACCAATACCAACCGTATGGACAAGTAGATATTGATATTGATGCCTCAGGCAACTTAAACCGGCTAAACGAAATTATGTTGTCCGGCAAAGTTAATTGTAAGGATGTTGCGTTTTGCAACTACAAATTCCCGTACACAATAGAGCATTTGGTTGGCCAGATAGATTTTACCCAAAATAGCGTAGAACTGAACAATCTGAACGGTAAGCACGGCGACGTTGAGCTTTTCTTTAACGGCCGGTGCCGGGACTTCGGGCCAAATCGGAAGTATCAAATCCGGATCACGAGTGATAACGTCGCTTTAAAGCATGACCTGTATAATGTGCTGAGCACAACACAGAAAAAATCGTGGTCTGCTTTTTCGCCAACAGGGTTTGTAGCGATAGATTACCGGCTCAGCCAACACTCACAAACAGACAGGGAAAAAATATTGACGGTCGAACCACGCGGCGCAGAAGCTGTATACAGGAATTTTCCTTATCCATTAAAAAATCTTACAGGCCAACTCTTTTTCGAGCGAGGCAATGTAATTCTTTCGGATGTGGTTTCACAGGTAAACGAATGCAAAATAACCTTGAATGGCAAAGTGGCAACCGGCAGCACCAATAATCCGGTATATGATATGTCGGTCGAAGTAAACAATATTCCCCTCGATTCGACACTGGAGGCGGCACTGCCGGAAACACAAAGGAATTTATACAATCGAATCCATCCTTCCGGCCTGGCTGATGGCTGGATAAAGATTACGGGACAGGGTTCCGAACCCGCAACCTTTACAGCGGATTTGTCTTTCAAGAAAGCTTCTTTGAAGTCTGACCAATTTTCGTCGCCTGTCTCTGACATATCGGCCGATGCTGTTTTTACGCCTGATTTGATAACTGTCAAAAGCTTCTCAGGTCGATACGGTGAAAGTATGGTTTCTTTGGCCGGCCAAGTTTGGCCCGACCAGGAGCACCAGGAGTTTTGCTATCGCCTGTCACTGAATTTTGAGCAGGTGCGATTAAACGATGATTTGTTTAATTTCATGCCTGAGTCCCTGAAAAAAATCGTCACCGAATTAAAACCACAGGGCAAACTAAATATTAGCGCCGATTTGAACAAAGAGAATCTCACAGACCCTCTTGATTACAGGATAACTATAGATTGTCTGGGTGACATCGCCAATTTCCCGCAGTTTCCATATCCTCTCAGAGACATCACCGGTACCTTATCGATAACAAAGGACACTATCACGCTTGAGGATATTACCGCAACTTTGGGTGATAGTGTTCCGGGGACTGCAGAGGCCTCGACTATAAAACTGAATGGCCAAATAGCTTTCGCCGACAATGCCTTCAGTAGCGCCCTCTTAAATCTCTCAGCTAATAACATTTTCTTCGACGAGTGTATTGGCGCGGCCTTGCCGCAACATATTCAGCCATTGTACAGCGGGCTCTCGCCCGCCGGTAGATTTGATTTGGATTTCGAGAATATCCGGATCTTCCTTGCAGATGACGGCCAAAAGTCCGTTGATTTCACCGGCGATATCAGTTTCAAAGACTGTAGTTTCAAAATATCTGATGCAGAAACCGAATTGGATGCAATACTGAAAACGAAAGGCTTGTATAAAACCAGTGACGGTCTTACTAATTGCCAGGCTGTTTTTGATGGCGGCACGCTCAGGATTCAGGGCAAATCTTTCACTAATCTAAAAGCAGATATCTTTTATGACCCTGGCCTTCGACGATGGTCCACTGAAGGTTTAATCGCCGATTGTTACGGCGGAAAATCAACAGGTAAATTTGAGTTCAAACAACCGGCCGATGGAGCTTCAGATTATCTGCTGCAGGTATGTTTTGACAATATTGATTTACAACAATTTCTCTCAGACACAAAGGACAAAGAGACGCCTGAGAATGGATATACGAGCGGGAAAATGAACGGCTCTTTGAGCGTCAATGCCCGTACCGGCGATATTTCTTCACGTACCGGCACGTGCAGACTTGCAATCAGCGATATGCAGTTTGGGCAGCTTTCGCCCCTGGGCAAGCTCCTGCAGGTATTGAAACTGACTGAGCCGAAGGACTACGCTTTTGACCAAATGTTCCTTGATTCATATATCAGACGCAATGAACTGCTGGTTAAGAAGCTTGACCTGTCCGGCCAGGCCGTTGCCTTTTACGGCTCAGGCCGGATGGACCTCAAAACGCGAAATGTCGATTTGGTTCTTAACGCCCGGGGCCGGCGCCTTGCCACCGACGAGCCTTCCATTTTGCAGTCTCTGACCGAAGGTCTTGGGCAGGCTGTTGTGCGAATAGAGGTTACCGGCGATTTTTACGACCCGAAGGTTACAACCAAAACCTTACCAGTCATCGGAGAAACCCTCAAAATCCTCGGGGCAAAATCAAACTAATCAAATCCGTAAATCCAATTTCCTTGAAGCTGTTTTTTTACAGTAATTATATCTGCGAATATCCCGTCGGCCGCAGGATTATGTCGGTAATATTGGAAACCGTGTCCTTATAAGCAGTATCGGCCCTGAGTTTCTTCCACTCCGGGTGGCCGCCGAAAATGGGCCATTTCTCGTCGCGGTCGGCCATATTCTTGAAAGCCAGCATATAGGTCAGATTCGGCATTTTCGGGCCTATTAACGTCTCGCCGAAGAACACCGGCCGCAAACCTGTCTTTTTGAAAATCGCTATCTCCCCGCCCTCATTAAACATCTCAATCTTCTTCTTGGACGCCTTGATGCTGTGACTTTCATAGGTCCGAAGCTCGAAAATCCGCCTTACCTTTTCCGGGGCTTCCAGTTTCGGCATATCCTTAAAAGCCACCATCAGCGAACTTTCCATTCGCACGTATGTCGGCTCAGACAAGGGTGCATTTATAAAGTCAGCCCCCGCTTTTCGATACTCTTTATCCACCATCAAAAGCGAAGCTGAGTTAATTACCGAATCCAGGGATTTGTGTACAAGCAGAACATAAAGCGTCGGACTGTTGGGCCCATACATCGCAATGAAGACACCAACCCGCTCAATCCCTATGCGGTTCATCGCGGGTATTCCCACTTTGCGCAGAAAATCACCGAGAAGATTTTTCTTCGTACCAACGTGCAAACGGTATTTCCTCCACTCAAAATATTCTTGTTTGCCGTCACCACCCTCTGCGGCCGCCGCCAAAGAACTCATACCTGCTATCCCGGCAAGGCTCGCCGCCGTTAGAAACTCTCGTCTTTTCATTTCAAAATTCTCCTTTCAAAAGCTAAGCACAGTTTTGATTTCATCTATGTCTGCTTTGTACAGTAACTAAAATTTTCAAATCTGTCAATAGTCCCGCACGGCCTTTGAAGAAATTGGGTTTGATTGGGTTTGTTTTTTTGGGCCTGAGGGTGGTTCATTTTCATAATCCTTTTGTAAAAAAGCGTTTGCGTTCATTTTGGGCTTTTAACGAAATTGGGTTTGTTTATTCGGACCGAAAAATCATCTTTTTTTCTGTAATCCTTTGTTATAAGTAAGTTTGCGTTCATTTTGGCATTTTGGAAATTGGGTTTGAATTGGGTTTGTTTTTTCGGACTCTCCGCTGCCATTTATTTTCATAATCCGTTGTATTATATATGTTTAAGTTCATTTGACTATTTTGGAAAATTGGGTTTGTTTTGCATAAATAAGGGTTGATTTGTAGAGGATTCTCTACAAATGTAGAGGGGAGAGAGAGTGAAGAGTGAGCTAAAGTGCCTAAAGTGAGCTAAAGTTGGATTCTCGATGCTTGTAAATGGTTCATAGTTCATGGTTCATGGTTCATTGGTTAATGGTAATTGGTTCATGGTTTATAGTTCACGGTTCATTGAATGGGCCGGCTGGCTCTAAGTCCTTGTGGCTTAGCCACTTACGACATGCAAACTGAAATGTCATCTTCGCCTGCTGGCGGTTTATGTTTGCCTTCTGGCTAATATACGTGTATTTTAACGTATTTTCAAACATTGTCAACAAAAAAATGACTAAAAAAGCACTTTTTTTGTCATCCTGCCGGTTTATAAAGGGCTTCTTGCTCAGAATTCACTGGAACGGCATGAACGTAAAGATAACTTTACGCGGAGGCTTTCCCTATGGAATTTTTAAACGATTTGCTGAATTTTTTGATGACAAGTCTAATTGTTTTGGTTATCATGATATTTCGAAGTGCGAGTTTAAAAGTTCTGCAAACTGCGCAATGTGGCAAATAAGAGGGATTTCTAATATGAGTTTTCACAAAGCAATTCTAATGTTAAGCATATTAACAATAATTATTCCAATAGTGTCCCAATCACAAAATGCCAGAGCACAATGGTATGCTGGCACATGGGATTCGACGCTATACTTGGATGCTGAACATCCCAAAACGGTCGCTATCCGAATGGAATTACTTGACAAAGATACGCATCTGCCAATAAGAGGCGCTAACGTGTCCTTGGAAGGTGAATATTGGGAGGCTTGGATCAGCCAAGATATCATTACTTCCCAGGAGTACTCCAGTTGGAAAGTATTTGTTGACCCTGAGAAAAGAGAGCCACAACGAAAAGAGTTCAGGTTAGATGCTATATCTGATTCCAGAGGCATGGTAGTTTTCTCGCTGGGATGGCAAAAAGAATTTCCGTGGGACAGCAAAGTAGGGGATAAGTGGACATATACTGTTGGTGACTCTTGGATTATTTATTTTGACGATATTGAAAAAGTTGAAAGACTTGAGATTAGACATCCAAAATACAAATATGTTGAGGCTCCCTTGAATTTCAAGCATATTGTGGATTTGGGACTGTACAAAGATACTTCTCAATACGGCTACAGCAAAATCCGTAAGTTCGAGGCTCTATGGCAGAAGGAAGTCAAACGTAAAAATGTCCGACTATTCGTTTTGAATCTTGGCAAGAGTTTCCGTGATTTCAATAAGAAGTCGTGTAAGAGAGAGGAGTTCTTTCGAAAGTTATCTGCAAAAGACTATGGGATGGTCTATCGAAAAATAGGGAACTTACCCAACCTTGGTGACAAGGCGAAGTGTGGCCCATACTTTGCATATGATTTAGGTGAGATTCTGCTTGAACCTGTTGCGAGCCAGATGGAGATTCAAGTACACGGTCAGCGAGAAAATGAAGTTGAGAAGAAAAGGATACGAGGAGAGGAGGCAGCTCGAAAGGATGAAGAGGAGAGGAAGAGAAGAGAGGAAGAAGCAAGAAAAGTAGAGGAGAAGGAAAAGCGAAAGAACGAGCGAAAAGAAAGTGAAGCGGAAGAAGAAGGCAAAGAAGAAGAGGCAGAAAAGGACAAGGCTGCATATGTGGCCGATAAATTCGGCTTGTCTGTTATCAAGATAGGTGATGCTGATCGCAAAAAGCTTGGCATACCTGGATACATCAGAGCAGTGGGGATAAATCATGTTGAATCCGGTTCTTATGCCGATAAAGCGGGACTCGAAGCAGGGCAAATAATCAATCAACTGATGCTGAGAGGAAAAGGTGGTGCCTTCACGAAAAAATGGTCTATTATGGATATGGATGATTATCGAACATACGTTTTGAATAGAATAGAACGTGGCAATATCTTTTATCTGGAAACATACCGCAAAAACTCTTCTGGAAAATGGATTAGTGATGACATAAAGATAGAAATTGAGTGAATCGAGAAATGCAAAGGAGATGTAACATGAAAAAGCGACTTTTTTGTACACTCATAGTGGTTCTATATTGCTGTTCACTATCGGTGTTTGGTCAAGAAGAAAACATTTTGTTCAAATCAGACGATGAAAAAGAAGCTGAGAAGACGGAAACGAGAGACGTCTCTTTGAAACCTTCAAGAAATGAACCTATCATTCATTGGAAACAGGGATTTCTAAAAGATTTTAAATGGGGTATGAACAGAAAAGACGCTGGGAAAATCCTCACGAAACTTGGCTGTAGATTGCAAGAAAGATATACTAACGAAGTTCTAGGAACAAGAATAAAGCCCACAGAGGAAACTTGGCGTATTTCGGGAACACTTAGATACCCTGATCTTCCTGTTGATGAAATTGAGATGATATTCGATATCCAAAAGGATGCGTTAGTATTCATACATTTTAGCTCAGCAAGATATGATCATGATCTTTTTTGGAAAATTCGAGAATCATTTCCAACTGGAGGGGACGAAGAAACGTGGATCGATTATTCCGTTTTAAGAAGTAAGAAGCACAAGGATTCTGGCGTCGAACAAGCCAAATGCAGAAAGATCATTTGGTATGGGACCAATAATACATATGCTGAGTGTAGGACTGGTTATACTGATTTTTATAGGAGGAAGCGTTCAGATACTATAAGAAAAACATCAAGTGTAATTCTTAAAGATTGGACAACAAGAATATTCCATGGTAAAAATGAAGCTGACGATGCGGAAGCATTTTTCCGGTATTGGCGGAATAAATATGCAAACAGCAAGAATGAATATGAGATTAAGGAAGTAGATTGCCCTGAATGCAAAGGAAAAGGCAAAACATGGATTAAACCTCAAAAAATAACCTGCCCTAAATGTAAAGGTTCAACTTGGATACCAGATCGCTATGGCGGGGAATATCGATGCAAACAATGCAATAGGACAGGCAAAATTGAAAAAGAGGGCCATTATGTAAAATGCTCGGCTTGTAGTGGCAAGGGTAAGGTAGAAAAAAGAATTAAGAAAGAAATTCAGCGGGAGATAGATTGTCCTGAATGCAAAGGAAAAGGCAAAACATGGATTGAGGCTCGCAAGGAAAAATGTAGGTCTTGTAATGGGAAAGGGTATTGGAGCCGTAATTTCAAATGCATGCATTGTGAGGGAAAGAAATTTGTTGAAATTAAAGGCCATTGGAAGAAATGTCAGGCGTGTGAAGGAAAAGGCAAGGTCAAGAACTAAGTCAAAGCTTAATCTGACAGGTGGTTGGTTGATAACATGTAAACACGGTTTTACAGAGACTATTCCAGTGGTTTTGCTCTTGAGCCGAAGACAAGGCTAAGTTAAGTAGCTGGCCTGTTATTATAACCCGTTAGCTGCTATGCTTTCATTCCAGATTGTTTTTTGAACAAAGGAGACCGGACAATGCTTTTGAAACTACTGCTTAACCTGATTCTTATCCCAGTCAATATTGTGTTGTTAATTCCACGCTTGTTATTAAAGATCCTAATCGTGCCGAAAATGAAAACGTGGACGACTGTTTAGGGAAGGACGTCCATTGCTAAGCCGACTCTCGCCGTATAGTTAAGATGGAGAGGGCATGTGTTTCAAAGTGTGCTTCTCTAATGACCAGATTCATGATTAGAATGGTTCTCTTATACCAGAAGCTTGTCTCGCCACATTTAGGTAGAGTGTGTCGTTTCAGCCCAAGTTGCTCAGATTACTGCCTGAAATGTCTTAAAAGATACGGAAGTACTCTTGGCATTTATCTCACATTGCTCAGAATATGCCGTTGTAATATCTTCAACCCGTGCGGCAACGATCCTGTCCCCAGTATTAAGGATGTAAGAAGAAGTCTGTTGGGAAAGCTATTCATAAGAAAGAATAGAATTGATTGTAAGCTATACAAGAGAAATAGCGGAAAGGAGTAAGATGTCATGGAAGGAATTGTAGTAATCATTGTTGTCGTTTTCTGTGTAATAATTTTTTTTCTTATGGGCAAGGCATTCTTGGGCGCGGCAAAGCGTAAGGGGAAGACGCTTACTGAGAAAGATATGCTACAAATGAAATTTGAAAGAAAGGCGGCAGGACGTGATGAGGAACGCTTTAGAGCACTGGGTAAATCGGCACGCAAAGGTTATGACAAAGCTACAGAGAAGGAAAGTGGGTCTGGATGTCTTGGGCGAGGATGTGGATGCATGGTTGTGCTGATAATAATCGCAATTGTCGTGCTACTCATCTTTTCACAGATTGATCCGGATTTCATAGATCAACTGCTCAAGAACTTGACGGGCAATGGGGACTACTAAATGAATTCGGTCGAAATGAACCCGCACTAATTAGTCTTGAGCTAAGCACTCAAGAATTCAAAGTGGTGCGAAATATCGCACTAACCTATATCACAAACCTCCTCGTCTTCTTTTCGCCATGCAGGGTCCACTATGCACAGGAATTTCAAATTAGAATCTCCTGTATTTTCAATATACTGCATCGCTTGCGGCGGAATGTAAACAGCACACTCTGGACCAACTTCGAGAGACTCTTCATCTATATGCATCAGGCCTTGCCCTGCTATTATGTAATATACTTCGGCGGCTTGGAGTTTATGTGGTTTAGTCATTTGGCCGACTCTGACCTCTGCATGAGCCAAACTATAACGAATTTGCAGACCTGTTTTTTCCCCGCCCATTCGATGAGCGGGATGTAAAAGCTCACGCAGAATCGAATCGTCACCAGCTGTGAATTCCCGGCAATCCTTCAAATACTTTAAGAACATAATCAGTTATTGTCACTCACGCCTGGCTTTTTGGGCTTTCGCCGATTCGAACGACAGCGTAAACTAATGTCCCCAGCAGCCCGGTCAAAAGCGCAATCACTATCCATATACCGGACCCGC
>SDBS01007052.1_pt1 | contig 10926 bp, 8 predicted proteins | sample 2277091 | NCBI WGS metagenome assembly SDBS01 (sample SAMN10404972, study PRJNA504765) | marine sediment metagenome | isolation source: marine sediment core GS10_PC15, 163 cmbsf | place: Arctic Ocean: Southern Knipovich Ridge | collected 2010 | reverse complement strand
CTCGTCACCCTGAGCCGCCGCGGCACGCTCCATACGTTCACGATAGCCCGCATGTCGTTGCCCGGCGCGTTCGTCAAGGCGCCGTACGTCATCGCCCAGGTCCAGCTGCCGGAAGGCGTCATCATCCCGACCGTTCTCGATGACGTCGACCCGGATAGTGTGCAGATCGGCATGGGGCTGGAGATGGTGGTCGAGAAGGTGAAGTCCGACGCGGAGGGGAACGACGTCATGGGGTTCAAGTTCCGGCCGCTGAAGGGGGGTGCCAGGTGAGCAGCCGTGTAGTTGTCCTCGGAGTTGGGCTGCACCCGTTCGGCAGGCACCCCGGCAAGAGCATCGGCGAGATGGCGCGCGTCGCCGGACTGGCGGCGCTGAAGGACGCCGGCGTCGAGTACAAGGACGTCCAGGCGGCCTTCTGCGCACACGTCAACCAGGGCGTGGGCGCCGGCCTTCGAACGTTCGGGCAGCTCGGCATGACCGGTATCCCCGTCACCAACATCGAACTCGCCTGCGCGAGTTCCTCCCGAGCCGCGATGCTCAGCGCGGACGCGATCGCCAACGGCCTCTACGACATCGTGATGGTGATCGGGGTCGAGAAGATGCAGCGGGGCCTGCTGGAAGGCGTCGGTGGCAAGGAGTTCGGCTACAACGATGCGATGGGCATCAACCTGATGCCGGCGATCTACGCCATGTGGGCGCAGAGGCACATGCATCTCCACGGGACGAAGCACGAGCACTTTGCGAAAGTCTCCGAGAAGGCCCACCGCAACGGCGCCCTGAACCCGAACGCCCAGTACCAGAAGGCGATCAGCCTGGAGGACGTCCTCGCGTCACGCATGATCGCCGATCCGATCACCCTCTATGAGTGCTCGCCGACGACCGACGGCGCATCCGCCGTCATTCTCGCCTCGGAAGCGGCGGCGCGAAAGCATACGAACGCGCCGGTCTTCCTCGACACGTGGGTCGGCGGTACCCCCGAGTATCACCGGGGTGAGGCCGAGCAGGCGGAGGGGCCGAACGCCGTCCTCGCGCAGCGGGCCTACGAGGCTGCCGGCCTGGGCCCGGAGGACGTCGACGTCTGCCAGGTGCACGATGCGTTCAGCCCCGGCGAGGTGTTCCTGGCCGAGGAGCTGGGCTTCTGCCCTGAGGGCGAGGGCGGTCCGTTCGTCTGGGAAGGGAACACTGAGATCGATGGCCGCATCCCGATCAACACGGACGGCGGCCTGCTCTCTCGCGGCCATCCGATCGGCGCGACCGGCGGGGCGATGATCACGGAACTGACGACGCAGTTACGAGGCCAGGCCGGTCAACGGCAGGTGTCTGGCGCGAAGACCGCGCTTCTCCATAACGCGGGCATCGGCGGCGTCAACGTGATGGTCCTCAAGCGCTGAGCGCCCCCCGCCGGCGCTCAGCGCGCGGATTCGTATCGGCCCAGGCGCGGAGAGGTTTAGAATGCGTACCACAATCGACCTGGCGAGCCTGGAGGAAGCGTGACAACTAACGAAAGCGACTGGGACGCGATCGTCGTCGGCTCGGGGATGGGCGGGCTCACGACCGCCGCCTACCTGGCAACCAACGGCCTGAGGACGCTTGTTCTCGAGAAGCACTACGTGGCCGGCGGCAACGCGCACGTGTTCCGCCGCAAGCAGAAGTTCGAGTTCGACGTCGGCGTCCACTATCTCGGCGACTGCGGGCCCGGTGGTGGAATACCGACGATCCTGCGCGGAGTCGGGCTGGAAGGCAAGATCGAGTTCCTGGAGATGGATCCCGACGGCTTCGATACGCTGATGTTCCCCGGCCTCACCTTCAAGGTGCCGAAGGGGTGGGACCGCTATCGGGAGCGCCTGGTCCAGGCTCTGCCTGACGACGAGACGGGGATTCACCGCTGCCTCGACGTGCTGCAGGGCGTCGTCGCTGACTTCGGCAAGGTGCGGCTGCCGGTAGCGCCGGAGGACGTGCCGCGGATGATGGAGGATGCGCCGACGTTTATGAAGTGGGGGATGCGGCCGCTGGGAGAGCTGTTCGACGATTGCCACCTGGGTCAAAAGGCGCGCGCAGTCCTCGCCGCCGAGTCCGGTGACTACGCCGCACCGCCCTCGCGCGCTCCGATCATCCTGCACGCGGGGCTGATCGATCACTACCTGAAGGGTGCCTACTATCCGAAAGGTGGCGGACAGGTGCTGCCCGCTCACCTTGTGGACGTGATCCGCTCGCACGGCGGCGAGGTCCGCACCCGCGCGGGCGTCGAACGCATCACAGTGGAGGGCGGGCGCGTGACCGGAGTCGTCACGCAGAAAGGCGAGACGATTGAGGCGCCGGTCGTCGTCTCGAACGCCGACCTCAAGCGCACGTTCCTCGACATGGTTGGCGAAGAGCATCTCAGCGCGCGGACGATCGCCAGCGTCAAGAAGTACCGGATGGCGCTGCCTCTCTTCTGTGTTTATCTCGGGCTCGACATGGACCTGCGGGACAAGATTCCGAACACGAACTTCTGGGTCTACAGCAGTTTCGACATCGAGGGCATGTACCAGGACTGCTACGAAGGGCGCGTTCCCGACGAGCTGCTCATGTACATCACGGCCGGTTCCGTCAAGGACCCGGACACCGAAACGATCGCGCCGAAGGGATACTCAAGCATCGAGATCATGACGCTCGTGCCCGCGGGTTATGAGCTGTGGGGGCTCGAGGAGGGGCCGACGGCCGGCGAGAAGTACCACCGGAACGAGCGGTACCAGGAAGTGAAGCAGCGGATCACCGATGCCCTGATCGACGGAGCGGACCAGGTGATCCCCGGGCTGAAGGAGCACATCGTCTGGAAAGAGGCGGCGACTCCGATCAGCCAGGAGCACTTCACCTCCTCGACCGGAGGCACCTCATACGGCCTTGAGATCGCCACCGATCAGTTCGGGCCTTCGCGGCCACCGCCGAAGACCGAGATCAAGGGCCTGTACCTGGCCGGCGCGAGTACGGTCTTCGCCCACGGCATCGCCGGCGTCATGCGCGGTGGCGTCGGCTGCGCGAGCGAGATCCTCGGCCGCAACCTCGCCGGGGAGGTGGGGGAGGGGCGTGTCTACGGCGACCCGTCGAAGCTGACGGGCGGCGGACCGGACTGGGATCCGTGGGAGGCCAGCCGCGGGGACGCGCCGGCGAAGGACTGAAGCGCCTCACCGCAAACCGACTTGACAGTCGGAAGTGCGCTGTAGTAAAAAAGACTTGTCAGTCGGTTTACTACAGTTCGATGGCCAAACACGCTCCAGCAGAAACTCGCCGCGCTCAGATCCTCGATGCAGCAATGGCCTGCTTCGCGGAGCGCGGCTACCACGAAACGTCAATCGACGAGATCGCGGCCCGAACCGGCCTATCGAAGGGCGCCATCTACCACCACTTCGCGGGCAAGCGCGATATCCTCATCGGTCTCTTCGAGGTCTGGTCGGAGCAGTTGATCCGGCGCTGGGAGACGATCAGCCGCGAGTCCGATCCCCTGGAGGCGCTCTTGCGGGACGCTGAGGCCACGTTCGCGTCCGTGGAGGACCTTCTGCCCTTAAGTCGCGGCGCAGTGGAGCTGCTGTCGCACGCGGCACGCGACGACCAGATGCGAGGCCGCGTCGCCAGCCTCTACGCTGCTTCCCGCAACTACATCTCGGCGCTCCTGTCCGACGCCCAGCGCCAGGGCCTCATCGGCGAGGTCGATCCGGACAGTGTGGCGACCGCCCTGATGGCGATGTTCGAAGGGCTGTTTGTGATGAAAGCGATGGATCCGGAAGGCGTTGATATCGCCGCGGTCTGGAAGAGCGGCGTATCCGCGGTGCTCGCCGGTCTCGTCGCTACGCGCAAGAAAGGAGTGACGCCATGACCGATCTCGCCACCTCTCAGGAGGGCCGGCCCTCTGCAGCCGAACGGAAGCTGCTGGTGCAACTCGAGGGAGTTTCGAAGATTTACGGCGACGGCGCCACGGAGCTGCGTGCACTGGACGCCGTAAGCATGGACATTTATCGTGGCGAGTTCATCGTTGTCCTCGGGCCCTCCGGCTCCGGCAAGACGACCCTCCTCAACCTGCTCGGCGGCATCGACACGCCGAGCGAAGGCCGCATCGTCGTTGGCGGCCGTGACATCGGGCGCTTCTCCGACGGTGAGCTGACCGAGTACCGGCGCCGCTCAGTTGGGTTCATCTTCCAGTTCTTCAACCTCATCCCGACGCTCACCGCCATCGAGAACGTCGAGCTGGCCTCCGACCTGCTCAAGGAGCACCGCGAGCCACGGGCCGTTCTCGACGAAGTCGGGTTGAGCGATCGCCTGGACCACTTCCCCTCGGAGCTCTCCGGGGGCGAGCAGCAGCGCGTCGCCGTTGCGCGCGCGCTGGTCACCGACCCGCCCCTCGTCCTCTGCGACGAGCCCACGGGAAACCTCGACGAAGAGACGGGCAAGAAGGTGCTCGGCGTCATGCGTGAGCTCGGACGGCGCCGTGACAAGACGTTCATCCTGGTTACTCACAACTCGGTCATCGGCGAGATGGCCGACCGGGTCGTCCGGCTCAGGGATGGACGCATCGCCTCCATCACCGTCAACGAGACGCCGGCCGCGCCCGAGGAGATCAGCTGGTGAGGATACCGCGCTCCACGCTCAAGGTCTTCCGGGACATCCGGCGTTCGCGCTGGCAGTTCATTGCCGTGGCCGTCGTCATCGCCCTCGGCGTCGCCATTTTCATCGGCTCCTACGGCTCGTTTCAGAACCTGCGCTCGTCGTACGACAGGACCTACGACGAGCTGGCGATGGGAGACCTGTGGTTCGAGGTCGCCGACGCCCCGGCGACGGTCGTCGTGGACGCCCGAGCGATCAACGGCGTTGCGGCGGCTGACGGGCGCCTGGTGGCCGATCTGCCGGCCACCGTTCCGGCCATTGGCGAAGGGCCGATCCAGGCCCGCCTCAGCACTCTGCCCGGAGACGATCGCCCAGCCGTCAACGACGTTAAGGTCACGGCCGGCGACTACTTCACGGGGCCGGGACAGGTCCTCCTGGAGCAGGGCTTCGCCGACTTCAACGATGTCGCGGTGGGCGACGTCGTCCAGCTGCAGCCGGCTGACGGCACAACGATCGAGCTGACGGTTGTCGGTCATGCTGTCAGCCCCGAGTACCTCTTCGTTGCCCGCAGCGAGCGCGATCTCTTCACGCCACCGGCCAGCTTCGGCGTCATGTTCGTGCCTTACGACGACCTGGCTGCCACGCTGGGCATGACGGACCGGATCAACTCGCTGTCGCTCCGCCTCGATCCCGGCGCAGACGCGCAGGCGATCTCTCTCGAGATGTCAGCGCTTCTGGAGCCGTACGGGCTCGGTGCGGCGTACAATCGCGACGCCCAGCTATCAAACCAGCTGTTGCAGCTTGATCTCGACGGTTTCGAGAGCCTGGCGCTCGTCTTCCCCATCCTCTTCCTCGTTGTGTCCTCGCTTGCGATCTACTCGCTGCTGAACCGGCTGGTCCAGAGCCAGCGCGGCCAGATCGGCGTCATGCGGGCGATGGGTTACTCGCGCGGTCAGGTGCTGCGCCACTACCTGGCTTACGGCCTGGTCATCGGGACGGTGGCAGCGGTGGCTGGCGTCGCCCTCGGCTACGCAATCGCAACTCTGCTGACCCGGGCATATGGGAGCTTCCTGACCGTGCCGTTCATCTCGACGCAAGCTAATCCCGGCGTGCTGGCCATCGGCTTCGCTGCCGGGCTGATCGCGTCGCTGATCGCCGCCGCCATCCCGGCCTGGCTCTCTTCAGGCATCCGCCCGGCCGAGGCGATGCGGCCCCCGGCGCCACCAGCGGGCCGCCGCCTGCTGATCGAGAATCTGCTGCCGCCGCTCAAGCGCCTCCCAAGCGTCGTCAAGCTGCCCCTGCGCAACATCTGGCGGGTACCCAGCCGCACGGTCTACACTGCCTTCGGCATGGCCGCAGGCGTCTCGCTCGTGCTCGTTGCTGCGTCCTTCCTCGACTCTTACGACCGCGCCATCGACCTTCAGTTCGACCGGATCCAGAACTACGACGCGCGCGTCAACTTCGTGGAGCCGTTTCCGATATCGCTCGTCGACGAGGTCGAGGGCATCGAAAGCGTCCGCGACGCGGAGCCGCTCATGGAGGTGCCGGTTGAACTCTCCGCGGACGGTGCGCGGCATGCGACCCTGCTACAGGGGCTGGAGGCCGGCGGCGATCTACTGAGGGCCTACACACCGGACGGCGACCGCCTGGAGCCAGCCGAAGGTCTCCTCATCACGACGGTCGTCGCCAACCTTCTTGGCGTCGAAAAGGGCGACAGCGTGGACGTGCGGCCGATCACGCCCGGCGCTCAGGCCGTCTCGCTCACAGTGGACGATGTTGCGCAGCAGCCGCTGGGCGACGTCGTCTTCGCGCGGCTGGATACGGCCCAGGCGCTGGCCGGCGGGGGACCGATCGGCTCGGCGCTCCTCGTGTCATTCTCCGGCGATCCGACGCCCGCGCTGGAGTCGCAGCTCTACTCGCTGGACGGGGCTGGCAGCATCGACTTCACGAGCGACGTTCGCGAATACCTCGACGAGCTGAACGGCCTGTTCCTCGTCTTTATCGGCGTCATGCTCATCTTTGGCGTTGCGCTGGGATTCGCCATCATCTTCAACACGATCACCATCAACGCGCTGGAGCGTCAGCGGGAGCTGGCGACCATGCGGACGTTCGGTACCGGCATCGGCCGGCTGGCCGTCATGCTGACAGTGGAGAACGCAGTGATGGGCGTGATCGGCGTCGGCGTCGGGTTGCCCATCGGCTACGCCCTGGCGCAGTACTTCGCCCAGTTCTATCAGAACGACCTCTTTGACATGCCGGTCGTCATCTACACGCGGACCTACGGCATAGCCGCCGCCGGCGCTCTGGTCGTCCTGCTCCTCGCCGAGATACCCGCCGTGCGCTTCGTCCGGCGACTGGACCTGCCGGCCGTCGTCCGTGAGATCGCCACCTAGCGCGTCAGGGCTTGTTCGGAGCGCTGGAGAGCAGTTCGTCCGGCAGGTCGACGAGCCTGGCGCGCAGGTACTCGCCGAGGCTCTTCGCCTGCGGATCGGGCCGGGTCGAGGATGAGACGCCCTCGCCGAGCAGACCGACAACGACGAAGTTGAGCGCTCGCAGGTTCGGCAGCTCGTAGCGCAGCACCTCAAGGTCCCGCGCCTCGCTCACCAGCTCCTTGAAGCGCTCGACCGTCAGGAAGTCCGCCAGCCAGGCGTACGCCGCGTCGTTCCGCGCCCAGACGCCGACGTTGGCGTTGCCGCCCTTGTCTCCGGAACGAGCGCCGAAGATCGTTCCCAGCGGCGCACGCGTCGTCGGCCCCGTCGGCATCGCAAAGGAGGGCGTGGAGGCCGGCTCCACCGTCACAGTTTCGTCCGGCTTCACGGGCGGGACGGGGATTCGCGAGCCGTCGTGCGCCACGACGACTTCGTCGATGGCGTCAACGGGCACGAGCGCCGGCCAGTAGACGCCGAACGCGTTCTCCGAAGAGAGCCCGGACGCCATGTGGAACCCCGGATAGTTGGCGAGCGCCATCTCGACGACTTTCGCCGAAAAAGCGCGGCCGACCTTCTGGGGATCCTTGTCCTTGACGGTTACCCGCAGGTAGGCGCCGGCCTCCTCGTTCGACGCCGGGTCCTCCTTGTCGGAGCGGGTGAGCTTCACGTCGACCGCGTCGAACTGCTCCTTGCCGCCCAGCTCGGCGAACAGCGTCTCCTCCGCCAGCTTCGCTTTCTCCTCGATGTCCAGGCCGGTGAGGACGAGCGTCATCGTGTTGCGGAAGCCGCCGAGGTAGTTGATGCAGACCTTCGTCGTATCGGGCGCCGGCTCGCCGCGAACACCGCTGACGCGAACGCGATCGGGCGCTTCCTGCTCCAGCTCGATTGTGTCGAAGCGCGCTACGACGTCCGGGTTCATGTAGCGTTCGCTCCCGATCTCGTAGAGCAGTTGTGCGGTGACGGTGCCGGTGGAGACGAGGCCGCCGGTTCCCTCATGCTTGGTGACGACGAACGAGCCGTCGTCGTGCATTTCGGCGATCGGGAAGCCGGGATGTTCGAGCCCTGGCACCTCCTGGAAGAACGAGTAGTTGCCGCCGGTGGCCTGCGCGCCGCACTCCAGGATGTGACCCGCAACGACGGAAGAAGCGAGCCGGTCCCAGTCCGAGCGGCCCCAGCCGAAATGCCACGCCGCCGGCCCGACGACGACGGAGGCGTCGGTGACGCGCGGGGCAATGACGACGTCGGCGCCGGTGTTGAGCGCCTCGACGATGCCCCAGGCGCCCAGGTAAGCGTTGGCCGCGATCGGCTGGATGCCCGATTCGGCGAGCGGCTGACCGCTGTCCATGTGGGCCAGCTTCTCGCCGCCGGCCTGCAGGCCGGGGAGCTTCGCCAGGATGTCGTCGCCTTCGATGTGCGCGATGTTCGCCTGCAGTCCGAGACCGTCGGCGAGGGCGCGCATCCGCACGGCGAGCGCCGCCGGGTTGAGCCCGCCGGCGTTGGTGACGATCTTGATTCCCTTATCAAGGCAGGTTCCGAGCACCTCTTCCATCTGCTTCAGGAACGTCTTCGCGTAGCCGCCCTCGCTGTCCTTCTGCTTCATCTTCCAGAGGATGAGCAGCGTCAACTCCGCAAGGTAGTCGCCCGTCAGGAAGTCGATCGGCCCGCCCTCGACCATCTCGCGGGCGGCCGAAAGGCGGTCTCCATAGAAGCCGGAGCAGTTGGCGACGCGCAGGACGGGCTTCGCTTCGCCGGCCATCACTTGCCCTCGGCCCAGCGCGGCGGGCGCTTCTGCGCGAAGGCCGTCATGCCCTCGATCGCTTCTTCGGAGGCGAAGTACTCCGCCGTCCACTGCGACGTCTGCGCGAACGCGTCGTCCAGCGTCATGCCGGGGACTTCGCGGACCAGCCGCTTGCAGCCCGAAAGCGCCCCGGGAGCGCCCTTCAGAACGCTCGCCACGTAGCCATCAACCGTTTCGTCGAGCTGCTCCGTGGGTACGGCCGCGTTGAGGAGCCCGAGGCGGGCGGCCTCAACCGCGTCGAACGTGTCGCCGGTCAGGAAGAGTTCCATCGTTTTCGTCTGGCCCAGCTTGGGCAGGACGACCACGGAGATGATCGCCGGGATGAGGCCGAGGCGCACTTCGCTGAACGCGAACGTCGCGTTCTCTACCGCGACGGCCATGTCGCACGCCGCGATCAGGCCGATGCCGCCGGCGCGCGTTGGTCCGCCGATGCGGGCGATCACCGGCTTTGGCGAACGCCAGATGGTCTTGAGGATCGTCACCAGTCCGCCGGGGCCCGCGGGTTGTCCGGGTGGGCCGCCGCCGCGCATCTCCTTCAGATCGGCGCCCGAGCAGAAGACGGGGCCGGTATGCGTGAGCACGATCAGGCGCGCCCCGTCGTCGGTGAGCGCGGCTTCGAGGCTCGTTTCCAGGCCGCCCATCAGGGCGCGGGAGAGCGCGTTGCGGTTCGAAGGTGAGTCGAGTGTGATCGTGGCCACGCCGCCCGCGACTTCAAGGTGAACGAACTCCTCGCTCATGCCTGTCTTTCCCTGGCGAACTGTCCCGGCTGCCTACCGCTGCCGGGCGGGCCGGCGAACGTCTGCGCGATCCCCATCCACTCTTCCGCTGCCTCACCGTGCACTTCGAGGTCCGTATCCGCCACGTGACGCCGTTGAGTCGCCACCCGGCAGAAGTCTGTCGCCGTCCCGCGTACCACGTCGGTCGCATCCGGATCGCCCAGCACCCACGTCTCGCCCGAGGGCGACGTCAGTTCGACGCGGATCGTCGCGTCGGGTGCCTGCTTGCCCCGGACCGAGTAGCTGTACGGTCGCGCACGAACGCCGATGAACGCCACGTGGCGCAGCCGGTCCGTGTCCGGCCGCTCCGCCCCGACGGCGTCGACGATGTCCAGGCCGTGCGCCCAGGTTTCCATCAGTCGCGCGGTGATGAACGACGCCGGGCTCATATCTGGGCCGTACCAGGGCACGCGGTCGGCCGGGTCTGCTTTGCGCGCGGCCGCGATCAGGCCGCTGCTTGCCACACGCCACCAGTTCAGGAGTCCGCCGACCGTTTCGCTTCGTCCGCGCTCCAGAGTGACGGCCTCGAAGTTCCCCGGGTCCTTCATCAGCTCCTGGATCTCCGCCTTGAAGGCGGCGGGGTCCTGCATGGCCCGCGTGGCGGCCTCGTCGAAGTAGGCGAGGTGCGCCACCTGGTCTTTCACCGACCAACGCTCAGCGGGAGTCTGCGTCGCCCAGTCCGCCTCTGAGAGGCCGTCGAGCACCTTCCCGAGTGCTGCTTGTTCGGCCTCCAGATCGCTTACGATCTCGTCCAGCGTATCGCTCATGATTCGTCCTTCCCCGTGTCTACCACCAGCAGCACGTGCCCGGCCGCGACCTGTTCGTCGGCCACGATGCGCACCTCCGTCACGACGCCGTCTTCCGCGCAGGTGATCATGTGCTCCATCTTCATCGCCTCGACGATCACCAGCACTTCGCCCGCGGTCACCTGCTGACCGGGGCTGACGTTCACCGACACGATCCGGCCCGGCATCGGCGCGAGGTAGCCTCCCGCCACTCGTTCGCGCTCCGGTTCCGGAAAACGGGGCACCTCGGCCAGCCGAACTTCGCCAGCGGGGCCATGAACCCAGTGGCCGGCGCCCTGGCTGACGACCGAGAGCGTCTGCTGCACGCCGTCGATCTCCAGTTCGATACTGCCGTTATCCGACCGCACTATCCGCGCCTCGCCGCTGTGGCCGGCGACTTCGTAGGCGAAGGTGCCGTCTCTCTTTCTCAGGTACTGGGTCAGGACTTCTTCGTCCCGGTGCACGTAGCGGATCTGCTGCATCGCCGAAGGATTGTTCCGCCATCCGGAGGGAATCGTCGCGAGCACGCGCGCTTCCGCTCGTCGCGCCTGTTGTGAGTCAAG
>SDBS01007050.1_pt1 | contig 10927 bp, 9 predicted proteins | sample 2277091 | NCBI WGS metagenome assembly SDBS01 (sample SAMN10404972, study PRJNA504765) | marine sediment metagenome | isolation source: marine sediment core GS10_PC15, 163 cmbsf | place: Arctic Ocean: Southern Knipovich Ridge | collected 2010 | reverse complement strand
CGGTCAGAAGCTTTCGCTCCATCAACTCCATCCCAGAAAGATGTTCCTACCCCCTCTGGACTATCGTGTTTAATCATTCGCACGTGATCATCTTTACTTATTATATCGTTCACTAAATCTCCTGTTTTATCGGTACTCCCGTCGTCAACAACAATAATCTCACCACCAATATTGAAATCCTTAAAAGCTCCTAAGGTATTGGCTATAGCGGCCAAAATATTCCCCTCTTCATTTAAGGCTGTCATGATAACAGATATATTTACTTTCCTATTCTTCCCTAACTGCATAGGCGTTTATGATTTTCCCTTAAAAAGTCCCTTTACACAAAATTGACATGCATTGGGGGATGTTTTAATCGCCACAGGAACCCATTTATGCAATGCGTTCTGCAATTTGAATAGCACTCTTTATGGACATCTATCTTTTTGACCTTCTCTACTACTTCCCTGTATCTATCACTCTCAACTATCTCTTTGAAAGACTGTTTTACCAAATCCCCCATCAGGTACTCATTCTGTTTGTAATCAAAAAACATCCCGCATGGATACAGCTTGCCATCACCACTTGAATACAACAAGAACGGAGCTCCTAAACACTGATCATAATTTCTCAGACCTTTGTTTGTAATCTTCTCCCATTTTATTATTACATTATAGTCTTTGTAACTCTCACATTCAGCTTCTTTTAAGATATTGGAGAAATCATCATATTCACCCAGCCTATGATAAACACCAAGTTTACCCCCTACCGTGTCACTGCACTGTTTTACAACAAAATAATCTACACCCAACTCTCTTCCCAGCTTGGCAAGTGGAACTACCTGGTTTACATCAGAGGGTGTCAATACCATCTGTAGGCCAACAGTCACGCTCAGTTTTCTTCTTCTTTTTGTTTCAACACAAAACTTTATCTTTTCAACCGCTTTTAAAAACTCTCTACTACCATGAATCCTTCTATATGCTTCATCCGAGGCAGCACTGATATTAAACCTTATCCATGTCAAATGCTCTAGGATCTCCTCGCCCTGCTGTCCAGTATCTAGCAATATCCCATTGGTTCCCAGTGCAGTGTCAATTCCGGCTCTTTTTGCTTCCACTGTTGCCTCATAAATATATGGATTCAAAAGGGGCTCAGCTTCTCCAATAAACCCCATAGACCTGACCCCTACTTCTCCTGCTTCTTTCACATATCGTAGTAGTGGCTCACCCGGAAAATAAACACCCATCCCCTTTCTATAGAAATTCCCTTGTGTTACACCGTAACAATATTCACACCTGATATTGCATCCTTTGCTCAAACCAACGTCGATATGTATGGGAACTATCCTCTTACCATTTAACCAATCATTTACCCTGTCCAAATGCCAATAGAGTTTATGGCCTTCCATTACATATTTATCCACCATAACACATAATCTCCCCGCTTTAGAATTTATTCTTTATTTTCTCACAATATTCTTTAATGGCTTCCTTCCAGGCTCTCAAGGAATTTACTCTTTCTGATTTTATGGGTGTATATGTATTCTTTCTCCCTAAATAAGGAAAGTCTCTATAGGAAGCCTTTTCTACCTTAACATTGAGATGCAGATTCTCAATAATCTCTTTGATCAAGTCACATAAAGAGCCTTTTTTACCATTGGCTATATGGTAGAGTCCGAATGGGTATGAAGCCCCCAAGATTCTTCTTATCTCCCTGGCAACATCTCTGCTGTAAGTTGGAGAAAGAATAATGTCATCAGAAATCCTTAGTATCTTTTGCCCCTCCTTTACCTTCTGCAACATCTTCTCCACAAATTGCGTATTCTTATTGGTTTCACCGAACAATATTGAGATTCTAAACAAATAATAATCTTCTGATAGCGTTTGAATAAAACAATCTCCGCCATATTTGGTCAGTCCATACATATTTAGTGGCTGCGGGCAATCCCTTTCGGTGTAGAAATCTCCTTTTCTGTCATTAAAAACTGCATCTGTGCTAAAATGTATCAGCAAAAACTTCTTCTTATTTGAAAGTTCAGCTAACAGTTTTGGGTAAAGGGTGTTTAATCTAAGGGCTTTTTTAGGATATTCTTCGCAAGGGTCTATCCCAAGAAATGCAACTGTGTTTATCACTATGTCTGGCCTATTTTCCTCTATTAAATTCTGGACTTGCTCAAAATTGAGAGCATCAAAATCGCTGCTGTTCTTGCCAATAACGTCATAGTCCTCCTCAAAAACGTCTTTTAATGCAATCCCCATCTTGCCAGTGTGGCCGAGCAGTAATATCCTCTTACTCATTGCTTAATGTCTCCAAAATCGTCCTTCTTATTTTGTCAGAAGAAATACCATAAAGGTCTCTCATACCACTTTTATTTTTAATTGAATGTATGAACTCATTCTTTATTCCAAGTCTTACCAATTTAAATGGGAGTTTTTCTTTGGTAAGCCACTCCGATATAACGGTACCCAGGCCGCCTTCAACAAAATGCTCCTCAACGGTTATTAGAGCATGTATCCCCTCAAGTCTTTCTAAGAGATAACTAAAATCCAGGGGCTGAATCATTGGAACGGAAATAACTGTTGGACGCTTCTCCATATTTTCTAAGGCCTTTATCACTTCAATACCTATAGAGCCATGAAACAAGATTGCTATCTCTTCACCTTCACTTATAACCAAAGGTTTTGTTATATCTTTGATGTCGTTTTTGTGTATAAGAGACTCACCACTCTTTGCCAGTCTAATGTAAACCGGTGCTCTACTTTCCAATGCAAATTCTGCACACTTTTCTGATTCCACAGGATCAGCTGGAGAAAAAATTACCAGATTTGGTAACGTCCTGGCTATGGCAATGTCTTCTACCGCATAATGGGTGAAGCCCTGAGGGGCATAGGTGACTCCGCTTCCTATCCCTATCAATGTTATGGGTAAGCGTTGATAACAGATATCATTCCTTACCTGTTCATAACACCTATAAAGTACAAATGGTATTATATTATACACAAAGACCTTGTATCCTACCAATCCTAATCCGGCAGCGAAGCTTATCATATTCTGCTCGGCAACACCCATATTCAAATATCGGTCTGGAAATCGCTTTTTATATTCATCCAGAACGCCGTAACCAGCGTCCCCGCTGACAAAAAAGAGCTTCTTATCTTTCTCCGCACGTTTTACGATTGTATTTATTACGCTATTTCTCATCACAGCCTTTGTTTAAATCCTGCATAGCCTGTTTCTTCACCTCTTCTGTAACAACAAAATAATGCCACTTTAACTCATTTTCCATGAATGAAACGCCTTTCCCTTTTATGGTATCGGCAATGACTATTTTGGGTTTCCCGTTGTTGGGCTGTCTAAAAGCGTTGATAATCTCAACGAAATTATGCCCGTCTACCCTGTATGCCTGCCATCCAAATGCATTCCATTTATCTATGACAGGCTCATAATAACAGATCTCGGAGGGCCGGCCATATCCCTGTAAATTATTGTAATCTAAAATAGCTGTAAAATTATCAATGCCAAGCTTCGGAGCAAATAGAGCACCTTCCCATATTGATCCTTCTTCAGATTCACCATCACCAATCAATGTAAAAACACTTCTTTTATCACCCTTAAGCTTAAAACCATAGGCTATTCCTAGAGCAATATTGAAACCGTGTGCCAAAGAACCGGCTGAGACCTCTATGCCTTTTGCTGTAAAACGATCCAGGTGTGCAGGCAGAGTTCCATCGTTTTGTAAATACCCAAAGAATTTCTCCTTACTTATAAGACCTTTGATTGTTAAAATAGCGTATAAGGCCATAGCTGCATGTGCTTTGCTTAGCACAAATATGTCTCTTTTCTCCCAATTGTTCTCATCAATATTTAACTCATGAAAATAAAGGGAAACTAATAGATCAACACACGACAAAGAAGAGCCCACGTGAGGGCTTTTCGATTTGTGAGCTACTTCTATAATTAATCTCCTTGCCTCTCTTGCAATCTGCTTAAGTTTTCTATCCATTTAAATGAAGTTTACATGTGAAGGGGGATTTCTAAGACTCCAGAGGTACCTGTTTATCTCATCCAGCCGGCAAACCTCTCTGCATCTTCTTATGTCCCATCTCGTATGCATCATCTCCATAATACTTTTGCGTTTTTCGCCTTCCCAAATATCTCTGAATTTCTGCTCATAGATATTGCCATAGACAAAATCTTTGTTGCCTAGGAAGGCACTGCAAGCGTACAAGTCACCATTAGCATCCAAGTATGCCCAAAAGGGTAATCCCAGACAAAACTCATAAGGCTTATTCTCTTTCAGTTTCTCTATGGTATGTTTACGAAAGACTATGTTCAAATTTTTGTTTTCATATCTTTTTAACTTTCTCTCCAAGTACACGAATTTGTCATAATTTAGCCCTCTACCGAGACGATTCTCGCTCAAAGGGTGCTGCGAATAGGGCTTTATTATAAAATAATCAATGCCTATATCTTTAAGTATCATCGCTAATTCTGTAGCATCGTTACAATTCTGCCCTATCAGCAAAAATTGTGCGCTAATTGTGCAATTATATCTATTCTTATTTCTTATCTTTACCGCATTCTTGAGATTGTCCAGTACAATATTAAAATCCTTTTTTTTCGTTCGATGAATCTTAGCGTATGTTTCGGCGGAACCAGCATTTAAACTGACTCTAAACCAGCTTAGATATCCAAGACATTTCTCTGCCACATCTTCATTAAACATAGTCGCATTAGAAGTAACTGCTACATCAATACCTTTTTTCTTAGTAAACTCAATTATGTCCGCCGCCTTCTTATGCAAGAGCGGTTCACCTTCTCCAGCATACATAATACTCTTAACTCCTTTTTCAGCTACCTCTGTAATAAACCTCCTGAGAGGTTTCTCATTCAATTCAACTGGTTTATACCTAAGATAATCAAGAGCACAAAAAATACAACGATGGTTACAACCGCCAAAAAGTGCTATTTCTATATAGATGGGATAGACATTTTCTCCTTTGAGCCAACAGCTTACCCGCTCAGGATGGTATATTAACTTATGACTATCTATTCTGTGCTCGTCCAGGTTCATTCTTTGCTTCTTTTTCCAATGAATTCGATATGTCTTGGAAATATTTGGGTTTAGTGGTCATTGTTGTGCCTATTTAAGAAGTGTTGTTATATATTTATAAAGTGGAACTGGCTCCATAAAGGACCTGTTGCCTACTATGAGCACCTCCAAGGCACCAACCGCGTTGCCTGTGAAATTAATAACATCAAATGGACATCCCAGGCATGCCAGAGGAGACGTTAAAGATAAGAAGGCATCCCCTGCTCCCGTTCTATCCAGAACTTCTTCCGAAAACACAGGTACAGATATGAAACCTTTCTTTGTAAAATACCCCATAGAGCCATGATGTCCCCTGGTAATTACAATATGTCCGCAATTGACCTCTTTTGTTAATTCTCTGATTACATCTTTTAGGTCTGAGAATCTATCGTGTACTGCTAGCCGTAATTCAGGTTCATCAATACATATATAATCTGCCCTGGGATATTTTACCACTAGATTAAAACCTCTGTTGGCGCTATTTGTCTGGGCAGTGACAGCTAGAAATCTTGACTTTTCACAAAGGGTTTTTATTAAATTATCTGTTATCAGGCCGTGGCCAAAATCTGCAGCTATCACTAGATCATAATCGCCCATACATTCATTCAGATACGAATTAATCTTTTTTTCTAATGAGTCGTCTATTCTGTTATCGTTGATATAATAAATCTCCAGCATCTTATTCAAAAAAGAAGGGTCAAGGAAACGTCGTTTAACAACGGTCGGTGCGTTACCGCGCATAAAGAACTTATATTTTAGGTTTTCTTTAAAACTCTGTCTGATAAAGTCTTCATAACTATTCTCCTTGCCCAATAAGGTAATCAGACATACATTGTCACAAAAGTTGGCAACATGACTTGCTACCGCCAAGGCGCCGCCATTGAATACCTCTTTATGAGAATACTTGGCAGCAATAATGTCATCTTTTTGTGATTTGCCCATGGCCATACAGTAGTGATATTCATCAATAATCGCATCGCCTATGACCAAAATTTTCATATTCTTTATTTTTTTTAAATATCCGATTATGGAATCCGCAGAATAACGTTTTTTAAACCTAGCCAGATATTCTTTTGTCTCATCAGGAAAGACGTTAAAATGAAGGTTAACAAGATTAGTTGAGCTAAAGCTTATTTCATCTGTAAAGTATATGATGCCCCCGATAGATTTAACGGATTCTTCTTCTTGCAAGATTTTTCCTGTTATATCATCTTCTCTATGAAAATACTCCCTGCCCTTGGCATATACATCCGGTTTTAACAACCGAATTGCTTCAACAGCGGTGGGCCATTTATTAATGGCGACAAAATCAACGCATTCTATAGCAGCGATAGACTCAGTTCTCAGTTTTTGGTTAAAAACAGGGCGCCGCGGTCCTTTATTAACATACTCATCGGGCGTTATTGTCACCACCAGAATATCGCCTTTCTCCTTGGCTGCTTGAAAATGTCTTAAATGCCCAGGATGAAGCAAATCAAATACGCCATGGCAATGAATAACCTTCTTTCCTTTTTTCTTAAGGTCAGCTATGATTTTCGCCAAAGTATCAATTGTCTTTACTTTTTCCTCTATCATTTGATCCGTCGTTATCCCTTCGCCAAATACTTAAACCAGTCACCTGTCGCTTTTTTAATTGTCTCTGGGGTCCACACCGGAGCATCTCTCCAATAGTCTATTTGTTCAAGCATTTTCTGGACCCCTTCTTCAAACGATACCTTTGGCTCCCAGCCAAGCAGTCGTTTGATTCTCCTGATATCCGCCCAAGTACAATCAGGCTCACCCGGTCTTTTGGGGATATGTTTTTTTTCTCCACCCAGAAGTAACACTAACTTATTTACGCTTTGAGGCTTGCCTGAACCTACATTGAAAACTCCATTTTCTATTTCTGAGGAAGCGACTTTGACAAAAGCTTCCACAACATCTGAAACGTAGATAAAATCTCTTACCTGATTCCCATCACCGACAACCGTAAAAGACTTGCCGTTAAGCTTTTGTGCCAGAAATACACCAAAAACCCCCCCATAGACCCCCGAGGTCCGGGAGCGAGGACCATAGACATTGAACAATCTTAAAGAAACAGCGGGTAACTTGTATACCTTTGCCCAATGTAGAGCAATCTCTTCGCCCATATACTTTGTGAGTGCATAAGGATACTCCGGACGAATTTCAGATAACTCAGGTGTAGGATAAACATCAGGGATACCATAACAAGACGAAGATGCCGTATAAATCAGTTTTTTGACTCCCGATAACCGAGCAGCTTCAACAACAGAAAATGTCCCGGTAACATTAGAGGCATAATACCCACCAGGATTAACTATGGAAGGAACTATATCAGCTAAAGCTGCCAAATGAACCACCACTTCAATACCCTCAAAGCATTTCTTTATCGAACCAAGAACCGACACGTCTTCCTTCACTAAACGAAGGTTCTTGTTGTTTCTCTGACGTACCAAGTTCTCTGGCCTGCCAGTAGAAAAATTGTCGATAACCGTAACATCGTGTCCGTCTTGAAGAAGACGATCAACTATATGGCTTCCAATGAAACCCGCACCACCAGTGACTAGGTATCTCACTTAATGTCCTTTTATTCAGCAACCAAATAATAATTCCTTCTCTCGTCGGTTATTGGGAAAACATTACGGTTCTGTTTCGCTTAACAAATGGATTTTCACCATTGCCCAATATAAGAAAAATGGTAATGCATAAATAATAAACGTCTTTATCATTATATGGAGCTGAAAAGTAGGATATTTTTCAGAAACAATTGAAGGCAACATATGCATAGCATTCGACACCTGGGCTCCCAAATACACAATATAAAGCAATCCTCCTTTAAAGATGGCAATGAACAACTCAATCGGGTGGAATACTAACATTTTCCATACCTCCATCTGGTAGGTGTTATTCCCCCATTGGTATGCGCCAAAGCTATTCCAGGAAAGCGCTAAGGTCAGATTAGTGCTATTTCCTTCAAAACTGAGCATTGATAAGAGAGGTACAACCGCAATTAACCCCCAGATTGCAGCCATTTTCCTGCCATATTTCCCCTCAGAGCGCTGAATCAGTAAAGCCAACGGATAAATCAAGAGAGGAATAATTGAAGCAATAATATACCGGTATCCGTACCAGGCTCCCTGTTCTTTCCACATCACTATCATGTAGAAATTAATCGCCATCGGCGCTAAACATATCAACAACTTTTTTTTCAATGTAAACCGAGAAACGAATAGAGCAATAATGCCAATGAGAATAAAGGGGGCTGTATAAATGAGTCCCCAGTCAATTCCAAGGAGTATGTGGAAAATTCGTTTCAAATAGAAAGACAGTGGATACACCTGAGAAAGATCACCAAGAACCCAATTATACCCCTGATGCGGATTAAGAAAATCAGGTATTACCTTGAACCCGATAATGACAACTGCAGAAACTGCATATGTAAATACTATTCTTCTCCAGAAGCGAGCTTTCCGTACATCGGATCGGCTGCTCCCCAGCAAAACTAGCGGCCAGACAAATGCGGCAACAATATTGTTGAGTCGAACCAAAAACATTAACCCGATAACAACCCCAATCCCAAGCGGTACCCAATAGCGACGGGAAATAAGAGAACCTTCCCTGTTCGTTTTCAGTAAAACAAAAACCAGCAGGCTCTGCAGGAAAAACTCATACACATGAGAATATATGGGACGACGGAAAACGAATAATGGTATCCCCTGACACAATACCATAAGGATAATGGCCAATGATGCATCATGATGCTTAAAATAGTATCTCAATCCTTTGTACAATAAAAAGCAGGCCAGCCAGAAATAGAAACTGGAGGCGAACACGAAGCCGAATAGTGACCAGCTTTGCGACGTGTTCTCCAGGGTTCGCCGATAGACTATATCAGAACCCACTGCTCTATCTATCAATGAAAAAACAAATACAAACGGTGCTGCCATCAGTCCGGGACCTATGCTGTGCAGAGGGTAATCTTCCCGAACAGTAAAATGCTCCTTCTCGTAGGAAGGAAACTGCCCAAATACCAAGGCAGAAGAATGGGCAAAATAGGATTCATCATCCCCACCGTAACGCAGACCGGTCTGCTGCAAGTGATACGGTCTCCACAACAAAAATGCACAAATGAAAATGAAAATCGTGATTACCTTCACAACATCCCTTTCTATAACTTATAAATCATAAAAGGACTAGACTACTCCTCAAAAGATTCTACTTCTTTGAGACCGACTCTCCAAGCCTCTTTGAAGGATTGTCCCTTTTCTGAACATACAGAACTGTGTCTCCTCCATACTCATAGACTTTTGGATAGAGACCCAGTTCACGATACTTCGACATGAAGGTAACTGCAGAGTCTGGAATTGGAATTTCCACTGGTCTCGTAACCACTGTGGGAGCTTCAATTTCAAGCTGTCGCCAGAGTTCACGGTGCAATTCTGGTTTTGTCCCGTAAAAATCCCACTGCCAGACAACATAAGAGCTACGGGATATAGGAGGACTTGTGCCTGTTTCAAGATAGATGTACGCCTGAAATTTCAAAGTGAAGAGATCTCGTTCGTGTTTGATGTGTCGCTTGATTTCAGCGATTAATTGAGACTCAGGCCATTTGAGGACTAAAGCCAGCCTTTCCCTTGATCTGTATCCAGATAGTCCAAACCACGCCAAGAACACCAGCCCAACAATTACAGACACTCGCTTCTTGGATAATTTCGTATCTGCTATCAGATATTGCAAAGCCACCGCTGTGAGCAAAGACAAAGGAACGAAAACGGAAAAATATGGATAATTCTTGGCTCCGATACCCTGCAAACTGACCATAAAGAGCTCCGCCACTAGGTAAATGATTAACCAGCCAGCAACCGAACTACTGAACAGTTGACCTAACTTACCTAGCGAGACGAATTTCTCTCCCTTTTTCTGTTTGTATCTGAGAAAAAGAATAAAAGCACTAAAGCAAACTATCATTAACAATACAGTATATTGGAAAAGGTATCTTCCAGACGTTACTAACCGACGTATTATTCGGAAAGGAATGGTCCAATCATTTGGTAGGCCAGAGCTTCGGAAATTAAAAACTACCAGATGCTCATACAATTCCTTGAAAGGCACTCCTAGAGCCACGAAGATTAGTATTGCAGGGAGCAAGAAACCGATTACATAAGAAAGCAGCAGAGCAAGAATCTTTTTCAGGGAAACCCTTTCTAGAAAGACCAGGTATCCCAATAAGACCAGAAAGACAAAAGTGGGAGCTGCCCCGAACCGTGTCAAGAAACTCAGACTACTGCAAACACCCGCTATAAATGTTGTAAATCTGCCGTCACGGCCACCTTCAATGCGCTCTTTAACCATTAGCAACAGTAGAAAGGTAATCAGATTAAAGCCGAGCGACACATATATAATGCTTGCATTGAGATTGCCATATGCAAAAAATTGAGCTACGGTAACCATATTAAAAAACAACCATGCCCATGCTCCACGAAACAAACTGGTTTTTCTGGTGAGAGTAGCCCCACAATAGAAAATCAAGACTCCAACCAGACTGACATAGACTAGGTGAATAAGGAAGAATGAACTGAACCGCCCTCCTAAAAGATTCCCTGGCAACAGCAGGTACATATAAAGGGGTGGTTTATGAGCAAAGAAATCAACATAGGGTGTCTGTCCCTCATAAAGGAGCTTGGAATTCAAAGCGTATGCTTGAAAGTCAGTATCGAGCCCAGAAAACGTACCTAAATGTGACCTGCCCCCATTAATACTACCACTTGTTAAGTTAGAGTCAACGGAATAATAGCCTCGGGAGCAGGTGGTCTGTAGTCAAGAGCACTGTGGGGTCTTACCTGGTTGTATTCCTTG
>SDBS01007049.1_pt1 | contig 10928 bp, 23 predicted proteins | sample 2277091 | NCBI WGS metagenome assembly SDBS01 (sample SAMN10404972, study PRJNA504765) | marine sediment metagenome | isolation source: marine sediment core GS10_PC15, 163 cmbsf | place: Arctic Ocean: Southern Knipovich Ridge | collected 2010 | reverse complement strand
ATTTTAACATATCCAGTCATAGTGCCAAAAGCGTATGGAATTATGAACTGTGCAATATCTAACAGCCATCCACTACCTGATGCTACCTCTATAACCGTGCTATTAGTACTGGACGTACTATCATCAGAGGCTGTTTTAATACCGATAGTGGAAGGTGTTTTATCATCAATACTTGATAATATGTCGGTCTTGGTCTTGATGTTATCCAATACCCCTTTAGCTGAATCCTGTTTAGCTGTTGTTGCTACACCTGACAATGATACGTTGAGATTATCAGTCTTAACCTTAATCAGGTCCAATACTCCTTTAGCTGAATCCTGTTTAGCCTCTGTTGCTGCACTCGCAACAATCTTATTCGTGCCCACTATTACAGTATCTATCTTACCCTCTAATGTATTCTGTTTAGCCTCGGTTGCACCACTAGCAATAATCTTATCTGTACCTGTTTTAACGTTATCCATTACCCCCTTTACTAAATCAACTGCATCCTTAACCGCTGTAACTCCTAATGCTGTTGCTCCACCAGTTATAATCTTATCTGTACCTGTCTTTACATCGTCTAATACTCCCTTAACCAAATCAACTGCTGTTGTTACTAGGTCCGTTTGCTCCCTTAGTAAAGTTAGTTTATTGGTTTCATATACAATTGTGAGTTTAGGTGCTTTTATTGGGTCACTATTAAATGAGTGTGCCTCTCTATAATAGCCAGAAGTATGAGCGGTTCTATCATCGAAATCATCCCAGAAAATAACAATGCTATTATCGGATACCCATCCGGCTCTATCTATTATTTCCTGTATTACCGACTGTATATCAGGGCTGACATACTCGCCGTCTATACTCCACGTTTCAATCTCATCCCAATCAACACGGGCTGTTGTCCTATTAGCCCATCTTGTATCAAATACACCTGCATTATCTAGGAAGGTGTCCGGACTATCTTCTTTCTCTGCGCTTATTCTGGCGTAAACTGTATTAGCTTGACCTCCCCTCGCTATGAAGGTTAAATAAGCCTCTAATATTTTAGCGTCTTTAGGTATAGTAACATTATTAAATCTTAATCCTGCTCCTCTCTGATAATCAGAAACTGAGTTTGCTCCCACATACAGTCCCCCGATTGTTAAGCTAAAGTAGTTCAAACCCAAACTTCTATATGCGTCATCTGCGCTTGACTCTATTTGCAGTTCTAATGTTCCGGGGGGTTCTATTGTTGCTGTTACTAAGTTTACTTGAGTCTCTAATGAATCAACAGCACCCTTAACTAAATCTGTTGCACTTTTTACTGCCGTTACCCCTGTAGCTGTTGAGGGGTCGGCTGTTAAGTTATCTGTTTTAAGCTTTATGTTATTCATAACAGTCTGTAATTTACCCAATGATATTTGAGCATCATCGAATATGAATCGGTCTATGTATAAAACATGCTCCGATGTTGGAATAGTAAAAATCTCCACCAGTGTAGGAGAAGACCAATCAATAACACCCGAAGTGTCATCTGGACTGCTTAAGTCAAACGCTACTCTTCTCCATCCAATCCAATTGTCTGTTATCTCCCATCTAGCTGTCCATACACCATATTCTTCAAAATAGATGTATATGATTCTGCCTGTATGTGCTCCATGTATATAGATATATCCGAATGTCTTACCAGATAGGTCGCCCGGATTCGACTTATTAACTCCAACATACTCATAAGCTCCACTTCCGATAGTAAGCTTGAGACATGACCCACCGATAATCTTATTTACTGTCTCTGTTGATGTAGTCAGCTCGTAGCTGCCACTGCCTGAGCCGAATGCTGTCCAATAATCTTCATCACCATTGTAGATAACTATTGGGTCTTCCTCTATTAGCGACCTTAATGTTTCGGATGTTCCTGCTATCTGGTTCCCCGTTGCAATCTTAACATCATCCATAACATCACTTAGTGCTATTATAGAAGTCTCTAATGCGACAACCTTCTCTATTTCCTCTAGGTTGTCCTTAATAATCTCCTGCATAATGGCTGCATAGTCTTTGGCTAATGCTTCTGGTGTTCTAACCAGTTTATCATATAGTTCCTGAGCAGTAATAGTTGTTATGCTCCTCTCGGATAAAAATCGAGTAATATCATCTAATTGCTCCTCATCTGAGAACCCCTTTAATCTCGCTCTAATGGTTTCTTGCATTCGGTCGAAGAAAAGTTGAAGAGGGTTAATGGACATTAATGTAACCGCTCTTTAATCAGGGTCTTTAGTTCTACCAGAACTTGTGTGTTGTTGTTTAGTGCTGCGGTGAATCCTTTTGTTGTGGTTGTTCTCTCGTATAGAAGATATATTGCAACTGCAACAGGGAAAACGTACTGTCCAATCAATTGTTCAAGTGGAATCATTACATCCATTCCTTTCTATTCCACGATACTATTCCGACTAAGTTCCCTGTTCCTGCTGTTGTCGTCTTTCTGACTTCCACTTTTACGCTGTGTCCATCCATCATATATGACCTATACTTTTCGAAGTGTGCGGGTGAGCTATCAAATTCTAATACTTCTGTTCTTGTGATAGCGTCTTGATTCCTAATGACACCATAGCTTGTGCTGTGTGTTGCTGCATAAGCATCCGAAGTGATAGTTTCGCCGTCTATTGTAACCTTAACTTGTAATGTTTCGTTTGTGTCCTCTACTCCGAAGTGCATCTCCTCTATTCTTGCATCTACTTCTTCCATTATGGTATAGTATGTGTTCTGTACTGGTGCTGCTTGATTAAGCTTCTTTGGAGCCTGATGTTTCTGCATGGATAGACGGTGTGAGGGTCTAAAGCCTATTCCGCTCATGCTTTCACCCTCTCAGCCCATATATGCAGTTTCTCTGTTCCGTTGTCGCTGTAATAGAACAGCTTATCTAGGTCTGCTCTTGTAATCTGTGCATCATCTTTCTTTAGTGGATAGGTGCATATCTCTGCACCTTTTCCTATATATATGTTGCCAGTGTTAGCAGGGTCCGCCCTGAGACTGGTTACGTACCCCTTATACGGTCCCTTCATCATTCGAGCTGGTTTAGTTGCTACAGTCTTTACGATGATGATAACATCGCTCTCAGGTTCAAGCTTCGGTTGATTTCCGCTCATTGTTTAACCATCCCCACTATGCTGATTATAGCTATCAATCCAATAATGATAGCTACCCCTGTGAACACCTGTCCTATCCCTTCGAACATTCCACCCGCTTTATCTGCGGCTAACTGTTCCGCCTGAATGTCGATTGCTTCCTGATACATCAGCTCAGCTTCCTCCCATGTCGCATTAGTTGTCTCCATCTCTTCTTGTATAGCCAATAGTTTTGCTGATAGTTCCTCAGCTTCTCCCGTTGCTCCTGTTACCCCACCCATCAGTGTTGCTATTGTTCCTTCCTGTATATCAATCAGTTTTTCGTATTCAGTTTTCTGAAGTGCTAATGCTTCTTCATACATTCCTGATTTTGTTGCCAGCATTTCTTTGGATAGTGCATCCTTCTCGATAATCAGTGCGTCTATTCCTTCCACCTGTGTTCTCAGTGGGTCTATTAATCCTGTTAGTTCCTGTATTTTGACTAGCCAGCTTTCCACCTGCTCTTCGGTTGGTCCCTCATCCAGCATTGATATATACGCATCATTGAAGAATTTATATTGTTCCGCCTTTGTATCGTACCCCATTGCTTCTAGCTGTATAGTAGCGAAGTCTTTAACATCAACTGTCCTTGTTATTGTATCAGGGGTTACGTTGGCAGTTTCTTTGAAGGATGATAATAGGACATCAACAGATGATTGAGGGAACCCTATTGATAGAAGCTTATTCTCTATCTCTACTACGCTTCCTGAATAGGTTGTTCCCCCCACGTTTACTACTACGCTCATTTTCCTTCTTCTCCCCCTATTTTAAAAAAATGGTTACTAAGCAATACTCGTATCGTAGAGGCTGATTAGTAACCGTGAGTTGTGCGCTCTTCTATGTCCTAACACAAGTGTTACTCCATCTGGAACAGTATACCTACATATCTTGCTTCTTGTTGCGGCTGTGCCTGTTAGGGTGGTTGTCCACGCATACTTTCCCATTAGTTCTATGAATGCGTCTTCATATTTCCCTGTTCTGATGTTCTTGAATGTAACAGGTACTGAGACTATTGAGTTGTATATACCATCTACGGCAGACAATGCTTCCCAGTCGTCTGTTGCCTTCGGTATCCAGTCTACAAACAATATGTCCCCTGAATGCCACACTCTAGGAGTTGGTCTGAAATCGACTACGGGCAGGTCTTTGATTAGTAGTTTTGCTGTCTGCATCTGGTATGTGTTCTTTATTATGATGTCCTCAGTTATGCTTTCATTCGGGTCTTTGTATCCAACTATTATAGTTGCTGGTTCATATGCGGCGGCTGTTGTCATCAGTCATCAGACTCCATACTAAGTGTCTCTCAGTACGACTAATAGTCGGCTGTTGTGCGCTCGCTGTTTTCCCAGCACCAATGACATTCCTTCGGGTATTGTGTAGGTTGCTATCCTCAGCCTCGCTGTTGATAGTGTTACTAGAGTGTCTGCGGCGGTTGTGAACTTGTATTTTCCTGTTAGCTCTATGTCTGCATCTTCGTACTTTCCTGTCCTAGTGTTCTTGATAGTTACAGGTATCTGCATCCTTGAGGTTGCTACAACCCAGTCGTCACTTGCATCAACTAGAGCATCTACGTATAGTATATCTCCTTTTCTGAAGACTCTTCCACCCTTCTTGAAGTCAACTACAAGTTGGTCGCTATACAAGTCCTCTGAACCTAGCATCAATCTTGTGTGTACTGTAATGATATCTTGAGGGGTGGACTCCAGTGGGTCTGTCCACCCTATGTATATCATTGCGGGTTCTTCATTCGCCATCAGTCATCAAACTCCATTAGAAGGCTTCTTCGGTCTTTTCAGCTACGCCTTTCGTTGCGCCCTTTAGTCCCTCTCTCACCTTTGTTGCTCCGAACTGTGCAACTCCGTATATGACAAGAACTGCTGTCATCGCAACCGCCATCCATGCTAGCCCTTTTCCGCTTAGGTTAACACTTGTTAGGTTTACGGTTTTTCCCATTTTTAACCAATAAGTAAAAGGGGTGAGATAAGATATAAGCATTTGCTTACTCTTGATACTGCACTTTATCGTATCTAGTGATGGTGTCTCCATCCCATATTACGAACCTGTATGACCTGAACTCTATGTGCTCCATGTGTTCTTCAATTGGTATACCGTATTTCCTAAAGTAGGGGTGGTCGTAGTCTCCTACGAAGAATATGACGTGGTACATTGATTGTGTTAGGATAGTATGGCTAACGTCTGCGGGTCTTTGTGATATTGCTACTCCTCTAATCCCGTAGCTCCATCCTCTTTTGAATAGTCTATGTATTGCAGGGTGTCCCGCCTTTTCCCCATATGTTTGAACCTCATCAATTATTATAGTGCACCAGTTAGGGGCGTTTCCTTTCGCCTGTCTCTTTGCTACTGCTCCTATGCCGAATGCCATGTTTATAATTGAGGCTACCTGTTCAATAGTGATATCCTCTCCAGCCTCCTCGGGGTTGAAGCATATCCTCACATCATTCTGTTCAAGATTATTAATGATTTCATAGACTTCATTTACTGTTGATACTATGTGGTCGGCTGCTTGTTCAACTGCATATATTTCATTCAGGTTGAAAAAAATATTTACTCCGTCATTTTCCTCAAAGTATTTTGCTACGAATACGGTCTTTCCGCTTTGTGTCTTACCTACAACTGAGACGTGAGCATCGAAGTCTATTACTTCATCCATTTTATGCTACTCCTACGATTTCGTCTCCACCAGTTTTCCTTTTGACTTTTCCTGTTCCTTCTCCACCCTGCAACTCCATGACTTTCAATCCTACTCCCATGATTGCTCCTATCATAACCAATGCAGGATGTAATGGGTCTATTGATGTATAGTATTCCAGCATATACATTGATGCTTCCCCTATCTCACAGTCGGTTATTTCCAGTTTCTGTTTCCTGTCTGCGAGAAAGTTACTGTTGAGACTGTTAACAACAAACTTGTTAATTACTATTGTGGGGGGTAGTTTCTTGTATCGTGAAACAACATATTTTGGCTTCTTCTTTTTCTTTTCCTGTTTCTTAGGTGGTTCCTTTTTGTCAGGTCCTTTAGGTTCATCTCCTATCTCGATATCTGATAGGCTGAATTCTAGTTTATCTGGCGACACCTGAATTCCTCCCGCATTCGTTGCAATGGTAGACGGCAGATATATCTTTCCCCTTATATACAAACGTGTCGCTGTCGTCAGTAATTTTCTCCAAGTCTGTCGAACCGCATTTATAGCATTCGATACTCTCTCTTTCTTTGACTGTCTTTTTCTTCTTTCCTGTTTCATCTGTGAATTTGGCTTCTCTGACTTCGGTTTCTTTTTGCTTCTTTTCTCTGTCGTCATTTATGACCTTTATCCTCTTATCAACCTCTGTGTTAAGTTTCTCTTGTTTAGCATCTTCATCTAGTCTTTTGTTAAGTGCATCTGTTATCTCATCGTCAGACAGTTCAATTTTTTCCTGACTCATCTTGCTCTGTATATTCAACTTGTTCACGGCATATAAACCTATCGGGTATCCGATTATTGGATATCCAACACTCCCCCCGTGTACCTACGTTAAACGTTAGGAAATACCATCGAAAAGAGGCATTATTTTGGGCTGTTTTCAGGAAAGAGTCAAAAAGTTGGGGGACTCTCTAGCGATAGTCATGCTAAATCTGCTCAGTTTCTTTTGAAGCTAACTCTTCCTTCAATCTTTTATTCTCGTCCTTATATTTCTTGAATCTCTTATCTATTCTATTCTTTGTATATTGTCCTACTACATTTTTATTATTGGAAACCTTCATTGCTAAACTCAACAATCTTTTAGCGTCTCCAAATTCAACAACTGCGAAGGTTCTCCCTTTCTCATTATCATGTCCTATATATAATGTTTCAGGCTCGTTCTCATAATAGAAAAACTCTATTCTCCCAACGTGTTGAAATGAAATGAATCCCAATGATACTCTTTCTTCGCTCTTTTTATATCGGTCTACCCAACCGACTAAATCAACCTTCTTTGTTTTAGGCTCAACCGATGCAGAATATACTTCCTTGCCTTCTTCATCGAGAAGTCTAAACTCTACTTTCTTCCCGACTAACCGTTCCCTTTTGTCGGATTCAGTGAGAGAAGACAAGTTAAGTAAAAAAGGGGGGAGGGGATTTAAGAGTTTGCAGACCTATAGTCGTTTCATATAGCAGACGCTATTTATTACCGTTACACTGATAACGTCCTCTAGCTCCAGCGCAACGATTCGTTTGTTTAACTGAGTCCTGAGATAGTTTCCATCTAGGAGTTCTGCTGAGTCGTCCTTTGTTACCTTCAACTGGCTGAGAGATATATTTCTCTCTATAAAGGCGTTTATTATCGGGTCATATTTAGACCCCTTAGTATATCTTCTTGTTGGTATATCTTCTATCTCTATGACTTCAAACTTCACTTCTTTGCCTGACATTGTGCTACTCCTTTGCTTCTATGTGTTTCTTCATCAGTTTGGTTTGTGCTTCAATCTGCATCTGTAGTTCATCCACTCTTATTGCCAGCATACTCAATCCTAACTGTGTTGCTGATACTTCTACAGCCAGAAATCGTAGTGCTTGGTCTGTGGGTCTTTCAGCCACTCTTTCCTCTAAGTTCTTTGCCGACATCTCTATTCCTCAGGTTGTACGGGCATATATTTGGGATAGCCTATTCCTTTGAAGACTTCCGTTTCGTATCTCCAAGGATGCTCTGGTCCCACCCAATCCCCGATGTTCTTTATCTTCATGAACTTCATGCGTTTCAGTAGTGCAGATATATGGAATGGTGTGTACTTCTGTGTTAGGCTGACTTCGGTTCCTTTCTCTTCCCAAAAGAAGTTAGCATACAGACACTCTTTTTCGTCCTTGTCTTCCTTGCGCTCCGTTTCTATCCTCACAGGATAGATGAGCTTCGGAGCATCCTCAAGGTCCACTCGTCCAGATGCTAATTCTTCCATGTCTTTTACGGACATTCTTTCTTTTCTCCTTATTTCATCGCCAGTGAGGAGGAATCTCTGGTTTGTTCGCTCCATTTTCTGGCGTTGAATAATGCCTCTATACAGGTTATATACTTTTCGGTTTTCATAGAAAACAATTATTCTTTCTACTCTGTTGTAATATCCATCACACTTTATCATATCGTTATCTGTATAGAGAATGATATAGTCCATTTTCTTTGTCCATGAATGAGGTCTAACGTTCTCAATTTTAAACGTATAGAACTTTATTCCATCAAATGAAATCTCACAGTATTTATAGCCTCTAGTTCTATAAAAAAGGGGTTGAACCTTATGTTCTGTTGCTCCTATCTCCACAATTTCACCTCTACTCTTTCTCCACAGGTATAGCAGGTTCCTCGTCTGGGTCTTCTCCCTATTCTGTTCTCCCCACACAAGCAAGTGAACTTTATCAGTACCACTACATAAACCTCTTTCTAAAGCAGTTATTGCACAGTGGTACTTCCTCAGTGTGTCCCGATGGGTAGGTATTCGTTACGTAGTTTGGTTTCCTCAATCCTGCTTGGCAATCGAAGCATCTCATTCTGGTTCTACTGTGTCCACTACCTTTGATTGATACACGCTGCGCCTTTACTACAACTGCTTTCGGGAGTACTTCTACGGGGATGATTTCAAACTCCATTATAGTACAATCCTGAAATTAGTCCATGTCATAACTACTTCATAGTCATCTAGATGTTTGTAGCTTTCTTTGCACTCTGTGCATAACAGCTTTCGTTGTGGTTTCAATCCGTCCTTCTCTTGTAGTAGATAGCCTGTGTTCTCAATGTTCTCTGCGCAGTGGTCGCATAGAGTTATAAACACTGTGCTGGTCATCGTTTATCGAACACCTTTATTTCCGCTGTTCCGCCCTGCTGGTAGATGGTTACTACCGAGGCTTCAACATCATACATGATGTTTATATCTACAAGATGTTTTGATTCGGTTCCATCTTTATAGTTTACTACCATTGTTATTTCAGACTTTGCACCTACTGTTGTGCAGTTGAACCCCTGCGTTCTTTTGTTGTCATGATGAATCCATGCGTATAGTTCCTTCATTCTATTCCACCTCGTAGCCCTGTGCCCTGAGACTATCTTTTAGATAATCACTATGGGACTTCACTTTCCCACCGTCTTTTAACAAAATGGTGGGATTGGATGTTTTCTTATGAGGGTCGATTTGATTACTCAATTTGACCGCATGGATAGTATGCAATCTTTTATATAAGGATATTGGCTCTATAATACTACCATGACTGAAAAACTGATTGTCGTGAGTGAATATGAAAGACTGAGAATTTATAAGTTTGTTTCAAAAGATGAAGTCAGGGGGAGATATTATAGACGCATAATAGACCCATCAACAAAAAGTGGTCTTAGGTGGACTAGACAACCTGACGTAACATTGTATAGACATGAAGACGAAGTATGGAGAACATCTAGAGAGGAAGAGGAAATGAAAGAATGGATTGCAGACTTTGACATAAGGGATGATTGGGTATCATGAGTCCAAAAGGAGACAGAGGACCGAGACAGAAAGACCAGTCGTTTATAGACATCAGAATAAGAGGCAGAATGAGGATATTCGCTAAAACACAAGAGGAGGCTACCGAAGAGGTTAGGCGTAGAATCATGGATGAAATACTTACTAAACATCCTACCTTTGCAGAAACAGGTTTACCGCCTATGTGGGAAGAGTGGTTAGACAACATGACTGGTAGAATGCTAGGTGTAGAAGTGAGGAAAAAAGATGGTCCAATAGACGAGGATATAGAAATCTCATGGAGCAACATCAAAGGTGGAAAGATGTATAAGGATGGTCCGTTATCGCATGGAGTGGATAAACGCAGGAAAAAGAGGCAGGCAAGACTATGACAACTGTACTTAAGCTTGATTATGACAATATCACTACCAAGGATGTTCAGCTTATCTTCGAGCATAGAGGGTGGCTGATAAAGTACTTTGGTATCGTGGAGGTGCAAGCGTTTGATACAAAAAAGGGTTATCATCTACGTATTACAATCGAAGCCGATTTGGACCCTAGAGATGTGCTGTTACTACAAGTACTTATGGGGTCAGACATTCAACGTGATATCTACAACTTCATCAGGCACTGTAATGGTGAAATCCTAGAGAACTGGAATCGACTCTACACTAAGAAGCACATTATATTGGGAACAAGAGCGGTTCCTGTGAGTGGTGAGAAAACCTGCAAGCCGTTACTGATTAGAGTACTGGGTGCATTAGAGGATTCTAAAGATTGGCGGGGTTTGATATGAGAAATGAAGACATAGATGCTCACTGGAAATACACTAAGGATATCATTACCCTCTGTGTTAATCTTATGGGATTCCTCTATAAGAGGGCATTGAAACATGGTTATAAACATGGGTACGAAGATGCTAAGAGGGAACACCTATGAGCTACCAGATAACAATAAAGGGTGAAAACATTATCGTTAAATATAGAAATATTTTTCATGATGTTATTGCCCTACTTGCCAAAGATGACTTTGAATCAATGACTATTGAAAGGATGAAAGAAGATGAATAAGAAACCTACCGCCGACAAAATAGTTGTCCAAGTAAAATGCCCGATGTGCTTAGAGGATTTCGGTTTAGGGTTCACCATACTACAACTGCAACGCCTCATTCAACAAAAGAAAAATGAACTGAAAGAAGCTCAACAGTATAGGAAGATAAGAAGATGAAGAAGAAATATAGAAGGGTTGGTTACTGTAATAAATGTGGGGACTGTTGTAACATTAATAACTTCCCCTCAAATTATCACGCTGTCATGGCTCTTGATAAAGGTGGTTGGTGTGTACGCTTTGAT
>SDBS01007048.1_pt1 | contig 10930 bp, 19 predicted proteins | sample 2277091 | NCBI WGS metagenome assembly SDBS01 (sample SAMN10404972, study PRJNA504765) | marine sediment metagenome | isolation source: marine sediment core GS10_PC15, 163 cmbsf | place: Arctic Ocean: Southern Knipovich Ridge | collected 2010 | reverse complement strand
GTTGAAGGCCAGGTCTTCTTTGTAGTCCAGCATATCTGCGATCGCGGGTAATAGCAGGACGGTTAATACATAGTATGTAATGGCTAGGAACGCCGTTGTGCTGGATATCTTGTGTTCAACCGCCGTCCCACTGAGCAGGAAGGCTACTGGGAACAGCATGGATGTTACTAGGTTTTTTACGATGAACATTGACTTGAAGTGGACGCGTGGATGAGAGTACAGGAATACTAATGTGTAATATGTGAATCCGATGATAAACACGGCCGGGCTTAGGATTAAACATATGCCTAACCCGGTTAACCCTGTAATACCAACAAACCACTTTGCGTTTGCTATTGAGACTTGTTCGTGGGCTATTGGTCGCCCTTTTTTCTTGTCCTGTTCGGAATATGCATCCATTTTTCTGTCTGTTATATCATTATAGATATACACTGATGCGACAATCATCATTACCGCGATTATTGATAGAAACGCTTCAGTGAGTGGGGGGGTTCTTTTTCCCGCTATTATTGACGCTAGAGTGGCTGCCAAGGTAACTGGGATGATTATTTCCAATCTTGATTTAAATAACAGTATTGAAGAGGATAAGAATCCTCTGTTTTGTGCACCCATTCACATAACCATTGATGGGTATCAATATGTTGTTTATTAGCCTTCCTATTACTATTATTCCGATATGTCTTCTTTTTGTCTTTTTGTTATTAAAAACCTTAATTCTATCTAGTTACTCTCACTATATGAGAGTAACTTTTTATTTTTCACTACTTTCCATATGTTTTTTGAGGTCATAGTCAATATTCTTAGGAATCTTGAGGGTGAAAGTGGTTCCTTTTCCTAGTTTTGACTCGACAGATATGGTCCCCTTATGGGCTTCTATTGTTTCCTTGCAAAAAGTTAAGCCCAATCCCATGCCTTTTGTTTTCGTTGAGCGGAATGGTCTGAATAAGTTATTCAGTTTATCCTTTGGAATTCCAACTCCAGTGTCTTTTATCATGATTTTGACGTGTTTCAACTCATCTTTTACTATGATTGATATCTTACCGCCGTTTGGCATTGCCTCAACAGCGTTTTTTATCAGGTTGCTGATGACCCTGAGCATTTTTGACCTGTCTACTCTGACTTTGTCTTTGGTATTATTAATGGTCTCAAAATCTATTTTTTCCGATGTTTTTACTTGTAACAGGGATTCCTCGATAATGTCTTCTAGATACACGTATTCAAGGTTCAGTGGCGTCTTTTTGCCCTGCATGCTAAACTCTTCAAGCAATTCGTTTGCTTGCTTTACTGCTACCCTGATAAACTCTAGATATCGGGCCTGTTCATCCGGTTTCAGGTTTATCAGGTGTAAAGAGTTGTTTATTATCTGAAGTGGGCCTTTTAGATCGTGGGTGATCATTGACGATACCTGCGCCATTGTCACCATTTTTTCGTTATCCATTATTTGCTGAGTTCTTTCCTCAACCATTTTTTCCAGGTTTTCGGTATATCGCTTGTTTTCTTTCTCCAGCTCTACTTGTTTAGTAACATCTTTTACTATGGTGATTAGTTCCCGTTTTCCGTCAACTTTTATGGTACTGAAATATGCGTCACCGATTCCCTGGCTGCCGTCTTTTCGGTTGTATGGGAACTGTATAAATGAATCCAGGAGGTTGCCTCTCATTATATTCTTCTGGATGTCCAGGAAAGGCTTCACGTTCATTCCCTTTAAAGTTGGGATGTGTATGAGGTGTTTTACAACGAAATCCTCTTCGGAGAACCCTGTTAGCCTGAGGAATGCGGGGTTTACATAGGTGACGTACCCGAAGATGCTGAGGGTCATTATCCCATCAGGGGATACGTTTGATATCGCCGTAAACCGGGCATCGGGCGTGCTTTGATTGGGACTCATGAGGGACCTTTGTAATAATTGTCTCATAATATATTTAGATTCATGTGATATGCTCAGGGGAATATGGGCATGTTGGGGCGGTCTTCCGGTTTACTGATCCCTGTGTGAGGGATCTGATTCTCTGTACTCGTTGATTTTTTCCATTGCCCTGTGATATGTTTTTAGGTCCAGGTAAAGTCCTGAAGTGATTAGGTCGCTCAATGTTTTTTCCGTTTCGTCTACCGTTAAAAGTTTAAGGCTTAAGAAGCGAAACAGAAGAAACAGTGTTCCTGAGGCATAGTTTATCCCATGTACCTGGGCAAGGGCTCTGGCTTCTGCATCATCCAGTACAGCGACTCCTCCAAGCTCCTTTGCTGCGACGATGGTTTCAGCTTCGCTTTGATGTATCCCTGGGTGCCGTGTTAACGCCGCGAGCTGTCGGGGGTCAAGGTTCTCTATGAGTTTGATAGTTCCAGACTTAACTTGGTCTTTGGTGATGAATGAGTCAGGATAATTTATGTTCTGAGTTGTTTCCCGGTAAACTTCCGGGGCGATATAGGCATCACAGATTTCCTTGATGAGTGTTAGTTTCCCCACTCTTGCCAGATGTATGAGTGACGTGGCGTCGAGGACATAAATGGGTTTATTTTTCAAACGCCTCTCTCCAGGCGTTGTCCACGTCTTCGGGTGTGATGTGTAATGGGATTCTCTGTTCCTCTATGAGGGCCATCATCTCTCTGAGTGAGGTCTCTGCGACCTGGGCTGCTTTCCAGAGCGTGTACTCTCTTTTTCGGTATTTTTCTAGTGCGCGTTGTTTCTTTGTTTCCTTGATTCCTATCTTGAGGAGGTTTCTGGCCACGGTGGATCGGTCTACGTTGTCATGGTTGGCGGTTTCCTCGATGTCTCTGTATGTTTTGTCGTCGATTCTCACTGTTAGGTTTCTCATTTTACTCAAACCGACACACGCATACAAAACTATTGAAACGCATACATTTAAGTCTTGGATCAATTGCGCGCTACGACAACGGCCAAGATGTTGAATGATTATCTGTAATCAGTTAATTTACACCCCAAATGGTGGATGCAGTAGATATTGAGAATCCTTGACGTGCATCAGTTTCCGGAGGATAATACCGAACATGAGCTGTCTTTTGGCGGTGTTGCACGTGTTTACGGTCAATGTTTCCGTCAGGTTAATAGCTTAGGATAGCGCTTGTTGTCAAACAGTGTACGTCGCCGGTGTTGCGTGGCCTGGTTTGTAATGAACTTGGCCCGGTTCGCTGGACATGTGCGCGGTATTACGATCAAGTAAAAAGAGGTGAAATATTTGGAAGGAACAGTAAAAAGATGGCTGGACAGGGGTTTCGGCTTCATCGAGGTAGAGGGACAGGAAGACCAGGTCTTCGTCCATCACACAGCCCTTGACGGAGTAACCGAGCTTGTTGAAGGTCAGAAAGTGGAGTTCGAGGTAGAGGACTCCCCCAAAGGCCCTAGGGCCACAAACGTAAAGATAGTGGAGTAAACGGTTTTATTCGTTTGAATCCGTTTCGAGTGGGGATATTTCCCCTTTTTATGAACAATTGCATGATCCGCCTGGTGTAAAATATGAGTTCTCGGTTTAGAGTGGACTCGCGGCGGAACCGGGGACCTTTATGGCCTAACTCCAGCTGGAAAAATATGCCACGAGGCCATTTGCATTATGTTAAGCTCAGTCGATTAACGGCCCCATCTTTTCATCATTGAGATCATGTCAGGCATTACTTGTTTTGTTGCCTCGGGGAACTCTTTCATCAGGAATCGGAGGGTTTCCTCGGTGAGGTGTTCCAGGAGGTCTTTTTCTGTGATTGTCAGGGTGTAGATTCTGTGGCTCCCTCCCCTGCCAGTGGTCAAGTCGTAGGTCATCAAGCCCTCGCCTACGCAGTAGTTTAGGAAGTTGAAGACGCTGGTGCGGCTGATCTTTGTTTTCCCGTTGACGGCCCTGGTGACTTTTTCACAGTTTGCTCCCTGGGGGTGGATGGTTTGGAGGTGGTCTAGTGCTTGTATCTGCCAGGGCTTGAAGAACATCTCCAGTCCGGTCTTGGAGGTGTCGATCTGCAGTGGCATGTAGCGTATATTATGGGGTAACTATAAAAGTAAAGGGGGTTAAAATGTCGCTTTTTGTCAGTTCCAGCAAGGGATTTGGCAGTGTGATAGGATGTTTCCCTTGTTTTTTGGTAAACGATGGGCTTTCCCTTTGCCTGACGGCTCTGACCCCGGTTCTGCAAAGTGTTGTTGGAGGCGTTTATGTTCACGAAATCAGGAGATTACAGTGTATCGGTTATGAGGCTTAGTGTTATCGTCGAGCGCGACCAGGATGGCTGGTACGTTGGCTGGGTTCCGGAGTTGCCTGGATGTCATTCACAGGCTCAAACCCTTGACGAGTTGATGAACCGTATCAGGGAGTCTGTGGACCTCTACCTGGAGGTTGAGAAGACGGATATGAACGTTTTTAGACACAATTTACGGCTTTCAGAGTAACTTGATAAATTCTTGCACGGTTAACCCCGCGTCATTGATTATCCGCCTCAGTGTCCCTTTCTTCAGGTTTTTATGAAGCGGTACCGTCAGCCGGATAATCTTGTCCTCTGTTTTCTTCTCTAACCGAACATGGCTCCCCCTTTGCCTGACGACCCTGAACCCGGTTCTGCAAAGTGCTTTGATCGCGTTCCTCCCAGTGACCACAGGGAGGGCCATCAGACTATGACCTCGACCAGTTCGACGCCCTCCGATACTGGGATATCGTCCTCTGGTTCAAGGTATAGCTCTATGGCCTCGATGATGTTTTTCAATGCCTCTGCCTTTGTGTCTCCCTCGGAGATGCATCCCGGGAGGGAAGGGACGAAAACCGTGTACCCGCCCTCATCTGCAGACTCTAAAACTACATTGAATTTCATGTTTATCAGTTAAGATAACTTTTCCTTGAAGTCAATATAAGTGCTCTGCATTCCCTCGTTTTCTGGTTTTCGCCGTGGTTGATTAGTGTAGGTCCATGATTTTCCCGGTTTTTAGGGGTAGACAGGGGCGAGGCTAGTTCTGGGCCATCGGTTTGCTCTTGTTCTTCTCGGTGGCGGCGTGTACCGCGAGGGCGAGTGCCCAGAACTTGTCGTCGTGTGTGCCTGGGGGGTGGTTGTAGTGGATCTTGCCGTTTGGCATGAGCTGGTAGGTGGGGGCGTTTAGCTCGGCGTAGAGGTCGGGGTCGTATGGTACGTGGAGGTGGGGTGTATCCCGAACATGAGGCAGCTGAACATGAGTGGGGCGTCTCGGAGGGACTGGATTAGGCTGGGGTCTCGGTTTGGATCTGGCGTCGGAGTGAAAAAATGGGTAAATGTTTGATTTCGCGGGGATGATTAGGGGTCATTATTCCATTATTCCAAAATAAATCCACTGCCAAAAATGGCAGTGAGGGGGGTACCCCCCTGTAAAATAATGGCCGTCTCTGACCGGAAAAAACAGAGTGTTTATCTAATTTTGGGTAAAAATAGGCTATCGTAGGGAGATTATGTTTTCGTTGCGGTCTCCCGGCCTCTTATCGACCAATCCGTGCTGCAAAAGTATGTTCACCACGTTTCCCACCTTTTTCTGCGAGTAGTTGAGGGCCAGGGCGATGTTTTTCTGGTTGGACGGCCCATGATCCTTCAGGTTCTCCAATACTCTGAATGCTGCCTGTCTTGTCTCCTCCCTGGGGAACAGCCTCGATAGGTACTTGGACGGGTGTGGCTCAGTTACATCTTGTCCCACCACCTGGTCCACCATCTCGGGGGTGATCTCGTCCCAGCCTGCATCCGGGTAGGCGTCAAGGGTTCTCATCGTGTAATCTTGGAACCTCCGCATGTTTCCTCCGCTGAGATCGGCTATTCGGTAAAAGGCGGGTACGGTGTGTTTCTGGAGCTGTGGGTGGCATTGGCAGACGGCGTTCACCATACCGTACATCGGCAGTGGCTCTAGCTGTATGTGGATGCCTTTCCCGAGGAAGACGTGGTCTATGGGCTGCTCCCTTTGCAACGTTATCACAAGGGTTTTTCGGTAATTAGTATCAACCCAGTACCGCTGGATTTGGTCGAGGCTCTTGCTGATCTCTTTTCGTCCATTTGAGCCATAATCGGGTAGATCGATCAGTAAGATCCTAATCTCCCTGTTTTTCTCCTCAGCTTTTATCTCTCGTCGGGAATTGCGAAAGCTCCACTTGGTGTAGACGCTGGCGCGTAGCTCCTCCCTCAACGCAAAGAGGGCCGCATTTTTTCCCTGACCCTGTCCCCCTCTGAGAAATATTATTTTGTTTCCTTTTTCATGCAGGATCCTTAAAAATATCTTGGACGGGAGGGGTCCAGATGTACTTTGTCCACCATACTGAGGACTGGTCCTCGTGTGCCCGGTTCAGGCTCCAGCGGTAGATTCCATCATCGCTGTATGGTCCTTTTGGAAGCACCATATATTAGTTTCAACGTTAATTGAAATATAAGTGGTAGGTATGATCTGAAACCTGCCCTTAATGGATACTCTTCACTTAGAAAAAGGGTGGTTGTGGTAATATTATACCCGCATTGTTTTCTTATTGCCTGTATGAACATGTTTAATATCTTGGAGAATTGCTCCATACTGCTAATATGATTTCTATATAGTTCAGGTTGGTTGGAGTCAGTATCCTCAATGCCATTACCCCAGCAAGTCACCCATCATCACTGTCACAGATACACGTACTCAGTAGTTTATGGGATAATACCCTGATTATAGCTCGTACGGGTCGATGAGTGTTATCCCCGGAATTCTTCGATATGCGTGATCGGTGCTGATTATTGTGGCGTCGCGGCTGAGTGCGGTTGCGGCGTGGTAGGCGTCGAAGGGGCTTATCGAGTACTCCTTGATTAGTATGGTTGCCTTGAGGCAGGTGTCCGGGTCCAGGGGGACCCACTCAATATTTGGGAGTTGTCTCATGGCGTTGACGGCCTGGATGGCTTCACTGTGAAGGCTCCTGTTGTAAAGCCAGAAGATTATCTCCTGGATCGCGGCGGTTGAAGCGTATACGTCCTTGATTCTCCCCGTCTGTATATACTCGAATACCTTGTCGGATACGGGTCTATGGCGGTCCTGGGCTTTGATGAGAGGTATTAGAAGGTCTGACTCGATGAGCATTAGCCTCGCCTTTTGTTGACTTCTCGCTGGGCGGTTTCGTTGGAGAGGGCCTTGATTTCCATTGTGGAGGCCGACTCGTCTATGTTGAGGTTTTTTAGTGCCGCTAGGGGGTCTTTGGGGTTGAAGATAATCTCAACCCGGTCTCCTAGGTCTATGTACGTGACGTGGTCTCCCTCGTGGAGATCGTGTTTATCCCGGATGTGTTTGGGTATGGTGATCTGACCCTGCCGGGTGATCTTTGATTTATTGAGCATTTTCTACTAGATTATGTTTGAAAATACTATTTATTAAACCTATTTAGTATTTTTTCTTCAGGGCATGGTGGATGAATGATAGCGCTGTTGTTTTGCCGACCCCTTGGAGCCCGATAAGGAATATTAGGCTGGGAGGGTCCATGAAACGTGTGATGAGTTTTTTCACCGGAATGGTAGGATCGTATGATCGGAGCCATGCCAATCCCGAGGTCTCCTCTGTGAGATTTTTGGCCCATTCATAGATGTATTTGAGACGTTCATCGATAGGATATGGCTTTATTTCGGGGAAAGATTCATCGTCCACACCATATTTAATTGCATAAATTTTTAAATCTTTATGTTTTGGGTTTATTTTTACTGGTTGAGGAAAGGTTGTATACTTCTTTATTGGATTTTTAGGGGGAGAAACGGGTGGCCTAGACGGATGGGTTTCTTATGATACAAGTGCCCGAAAATTAAGGTAATAATCGTTTGAGGGCTTCGTTTGTGCTCCATACCGTGATTATTTTTTCTTGGTTTATATAATCAAAATGCCTGTCGTTTGTTATCATGACGGAGTCAGTTTGAAGGCAGGTCGCCGCGTGGACTATATCAACGGGGCTGCCCGGACTCATGTAATTCAAGCACAGTTTGACGTACCGGTCCTCAACTGTTATCATATCCATTTTGGATACTAGGGCCCTGAGAAGTAGCAAGGCCGTTGGGGACGGGTATACCTCGCTGTACCTTGACATCTCCTCAAGGAGATACTTGTTCCCGACGAGGTGGATGTTTCTGTTCCGTATGGTCTCTATGACAAGCTGAAGGCTTCGCGTTTCCCGCTTAGGGTTATGTATGGCAGCCACGAAGACGTTGTTGTCAAGCAGTAATCGGGTAGGCTTTTCGGACTTGTTCATTTACGGCATCTCGTATCTCTTGGGCAAGCTCCAGGACAGGGGTGTCAGCCAATTCCTCTTCCAGGCGCTTTGATATCTCGTCTAGGTCGAGTTTCTGTAGCATTATCTGGCCTTTTTTGTTGCTCGTGAGAATGAACTGGGTCTTTGGAGTGATCCCTAGTTCTTGACGGACTTTCTTTGGGATGACTATTCTCCCGCTGCTGTCGGACTCTATTATTGATGCCATTTTCCCGCGATAATTATCAATGGCAGCAATGGTATTAAACATAGTGACCCCACGAAAGCTTGATACTGACCGTTAAGTTGGAGGATCCAGAAAACATGGGGATAACCGTCATAGGAACTCTAAGAATGCTTCGGATAATGCATAACTAGGGCATACTTGAATTAGACGAATTAATCGATTCGCTGAAAACCCTGAAAATATTTGGATTCAGGATAAGCGACTCAGTATTGAAGCAGAAACAACCGCGCGCGCGTACACGAGTTTTCTGAGCCGGTTCACATGATAGTGGAATTTGTGGCGTATGTGGTCATCAGTAGATTTTCCGTTAAAGTGCTCCATCTCCCCTGAGATTCCGGGGAGGATAGAGGTTAAGGAAAGATTTCTAGTTCTTCGAGTATTCTGCGGTACACTGTTGCGCCTATCCTAAGTCCAGCCAGTACTAAATCATCTACGATCTTCAGTGCCTCTTTCTGTTTAATGAAGCCCTGCTTATAGGTTTGAATAACGATGCCACAGGTACCAATGGGTGTGATGTTTAATATCCTAGCAACACGTCTCGCCTCTCTGTCATCGGTGAGAAAGAAAACAACATCTAACTGTTTACAGAGCTTGAGAGCCTCCTTTTCGCCGATGCCTAACCGAGTGTTGGTTTCGAGGAATCTATACTCATCATCCACCAATGAGTTTACTTGGACCCTGAATATCCAGCCCCCCACGGCCTTTTCAATTATGTATGCGTCGGATATCCCCAATGCCTTTCCCTGGGTCACGGTTTCATCAATAACAGCGTCAGGGACATAGATTTTTTGATAGACGTTTCGAATGAGCTCTAGCTTACCGATCTTAGCGAGAAGGATAAGCGGCGTTGAGTCTGAGACCGCTAAACGTTTAGGGTTAGCCATCCTTGAAAGCCCTTAGGTCCATTTCCAGTTCTTCGACCCCGTATTGATGTGGCGTCTTTTTTTCTGCTATCACTTCAAGCATCTCCCAGACCGTGAGTCCCGCGATCTCCGCTGCCCGGGAGAGTGTGGAGACTCCTTCAGTGTATGACTGGATGGCTTTTTTTAGTCTCCAGTCCCGTATGTAAAGGTCTAGAGCCCTGTCTAGGACGGTTGATCTGTCTATTTTTTCCTCTCGGGCTATCATATTTATCTGATTCACTCGCTCAGGGGGTAGCCGGGCTGAGACAACATCTTTGGCCAATTATTCCACTTCGTATACGTTGTGATACAGAGTATACGTATTAAAGTTGATCTTATTGGAGTTATAGTTGCGAGCGGAGGGAAATATTTTTTCAAGAACATCGCTGATGCTCCAAACCGTGATTATTATATATCTATTCAAAAGGTCTGTCGTTTGTTACGCGCGCGCCAGACCCAGCCACGGAACTTGGCGAAGAGCGTCACGGTAAGGGAACCTCCATCCAATGTGTAGACGGGGTTAGGAGTCCTGCACGATCATCTTCAAGATGTCATCGAGGAAAAGCTCGACGACGAGAACTGTGAGCGTACAACGGCGACAATTGTTAAGAGACTTTCCTGTTTTTTCTGATTTCCATGTAGCTATATACCCCGGTTAAGAGAAAAGCAACGAGAATCGGAATTACTACGTCCGTGGGGGTATCGTCCAGATAATTCAGGTCAAGGATCCGGTGAAAGAAAAAAACGTTCACCCAGTCCAGGCTATGAACTTCCCGCATCAAGGGAATGTACTCCACTGGAAACCATTCAATCCAGTATACATCGGGGATCAGGGCCCAGACCCCACCAGCGAAGGCCGATAGAAAACCGTACTGTGTTTTAACTCTTAAAAGAATCATCGCAACGATGAGAAAAGAGTACCCTATCATAAAGTGTCCAATAGCTAACAAGGCTTAGTCTCCAGATACCGCCTTAATGATACGACCCCGCGCCAGGAACAAAGAGACCATGATGACTAGTACAAGTAGTCCGAGCCAGGAGCCACCACCCGTTTTCTTAGGGATAAGGACAGAGCCCCCGTTATTGTCTTCATCATGCTCCCGTACATTGTCATCCTCGTCCACGGTGAACTCGTACGCGCGCGCTAGGATATTAGTTTTCCTAATATACAAGTATAGAGTGACAATAAAGATAAATTATAGCATATTGAGACCCATGTTTTTATTATATAATAAAACGAAATGCCGTGTTTCCTAAAAGATTAATACCCGTTCAAACCCAGATTACCTGCCTACAAGGATACGGTGAAACACAATGGAAGGAAACATAATATACATAGGACGAAAACCCGTGATGGCCTACTGCCTGGCCGTCATGACCGCGCTGAGAGACGACAAATCCGAGGTAACACTCATGGCAAGGGGAAGGTCCATCAGCAAGGCCGTGGACGTAGCCGAGGTAGTACGAAACCAGTTCATCTCAAACCTGGGCATAAAAGACATCACCATCGGCACCGAGCAGATGGAAACCGAGGACGGCAGCACAAGGAACGTCAGCAACATAGCCATCAGCATGGCTAAGGAATAACCCGCACCAGG
>SDBS01007046.1_pt1 | contig 10933 bp, 5 predicted proteins | sample 2277091 | NCBI WGS metagenome assembly SDBS01 (sample SAMN10404972, study PRJNA504765) | marine sediment metagenome | isolation source: marine sediment core GS10_PC15, 163 cmbsf | place: Arctic Ocean: Southern Knipovich Ridge | collected 2010 | reverse complement strand
TGGCCTCCTACGAGGTGGCCGGCGGCGTGCTGGAGCTTCGCGGCACGGACACGCTGAACGGCAGCCCGATCACCACAACCGGCGGCACGCTCGACCTGATCGGCACCGCCGCACTGGGCGCCTCGCCCCTAGAATTGGGCGGGGGTACATTGTTGGTGAATGTCGAGCCTTTAGCAGCCGCGCCGACCGCCGGCCTGCTGCTGCATCTCGACGCCGGCGACGTGCTGGGTGACGGAACCGTACTCAATGACGGCGACCCGATTTCCGTCTGGAGCGACTTGGCGCTGGCCAACGGCGCCGACGATGCGGACGCTCTGATTACGGGTCAGCCGACCTATGCGGCCAACGCTATCGGCGGTATGCCCGCGGTGCATTTCAACGGAATCACCACCCTGGGAACCACCAATTCGTTCGACAATTACACGATCTTCACGGTCTCACAGATCGATCCCGCGCAAGCGGCCCGACTGATCGCGTCGAATGACAATAACTGGCTCTTGGGCTATTGGGGTGGCCAGCAGAACGTGATGCACGCCAACGGCCTCTGGGTCGGCCCCTTTCCAGGCCCCGGCGTGGATAGCTTGCCGGGCATCCACGAGGGCAAGGGCGTGGCCGGCCTGAGTTCGTTCTACGCCGACGGCTATGCGTTGGGCGTCGACGTGGCCACGACCACGGCCATCGGAAAGCTCTCCTTCGGTGGGTCACAGACGTGGGGTGAATGGTCCATCGGCGACGTGGCCGAGGTCCTCATCTACGATGGCGCCCTTACCGACGACGATCGCAATACAGTGGGAACTTACTTGGCCGGGAAATACGGCCTCTCGCGAGGCGGCTACCTGGCGCCGTTCACGATCGATCTTCAAAGCACGCCGCTGAGCGTCACGGACGATTCGGCCCTTAGCCTGTTCGGCGGCAACGCCTTGCTCGGCGCCACGACACTCACAAACGGCTCGCTGACCGTTGGCGGAGACATCGGCAACGTTGCGTTCAGCAGCGTAACGATCGACACGGCCGCCCAACAGGTGGGCCTGAACGTGCAGGTTCCGACCGATGTCGGCGTGCTCTCGAGCAATGCGGCCGGACCGGTCACGCTCACCAAGAGCGGCCCGGCCGACTTGGTGCTTACCGCGGCCAACGTCGCACCCGGCGCCCTGCCGAGCAATGTTACGCTGGGCGTGCAGGAAGGCTCGCTGGTCGGTATCCACGGGTCGAATCCGTTCGATCAGGCGGCCATCGAGCTTAGCGGCGGGGACTTGACCCTCGCCGGCGCGGCCTCCGATACGCCGGTCACCTTCGACAACGCCGTTAGCGTCATCGCACCGAGCAGCATTACGGCCGGCCCGCAAGAGACGGGCACCACCAACGTGGCCGTCACGCTCGGCGGCAGCAACGGCCTGACGGTCGACGCCGATGTGACTCTGCGAAGCGAGCCCGACTATAGCCTCGACATCGCCGGTGCACTGAGCGGAAGCGGCAGCGTCGCCGTCGCCGAGGGAACGGTCGCCATCTCCGGCGGCGGAAGCCTGGGTGGTCAACTTAGCGCCCAAGGCGGGCAACTCTCGATTGGCGGAAGTGATCTGACCGTCGGAAGCCTCAGCATGGAAGGCGGCTCGGCAAGCACAGGCGCCAACCGGATCACAGTCAGCAACGAGTTCCGCTTGCAGCACGCCGGCGGCGACAGCACCAGCTTCCTGGCCGATCCGGGCGCCGTAATGGCCGTTACCGGCTCCGACCTGGGGTCCGAAATCGACCTCGGCACGACCGTCGTGCTTGGCGGCGGTAAGGTCTCGGTCGTCGGTCCCGGTGCGGGTCCGCAAGCCTACTACTCGTTCGACGACGAGGCGGATCCCGGCAAGGATGACAGCGGCAACGGCTACACGGCCACGTTGCTGAACGATCCCACCGTGATGTCCGACCCGGGTGATGCCGTTTCGGGCAAGTCCCTGCACTTCGACGGCGTCGATGACTTGGTCTCGGCCACGTTCGGCGGGGATATTTCGGAAACGGCGTACACCGCCTCACTCTGGTTCCGCGCCGGCGTTGGCGGTGACAACACCGGGCTGTTCCAAGTTGCTGACGCCGACTTCAGCGGGACCCAAGATCGCAACATCTATCTCAACGCTGGTCAGGTCGTCGGACGCAACTGGAATTACGCAGGCGGCGAGGTACTCGAGACCACCGGCCTGACCGCTGCCGACGGCGCCTGGCACCACGTGGTGCACACCTTCGGCGGCCCGCAAGGCGATAACCGCCTGTATGTCGACGGCAACTTAGAGGTCACCGGCACGGTGACTTATTCCGATTTCGACTGGGATAACGTGATCAACATCGGTGCTTCCTGGTCTGATTTGGGGGCTGGCAATGCGATTCGTCAGTTCCTCGGCGAGATCGACGAAGTGTACGTCTTTGACCGGGCACTGAGCGATCGCGAAGCGGTCGGCCTGTTCAACCTGAGCGGGCCGATCGTGGATCTGCCTACGGTGGGCGTCTCGGCCGAGGCCGATTCAACGCTCGACCTGGGAGGCGCCAGCGAGGCGACCATCGGCGACCTGACCGTCGCCGCCGGAGTGACCCTCACGGTCGACCAGACCGACGTACTAACCGTCGCCAATCTGAACCTCGGCGATGGAGCTACCGTGGGCAAGCACCAAGACCCGGATGCCGGAGATGAAGAGGGAATTCCTTGCAATCTGTACGTTCTCGGTGAAGCCAACATCGGCAACAGTCCCGGCACGGCGACCATCTTCGGCACGATCGAGTTCGACTCCGACGCCACGCTCAACATCGACATCGAAGGCGCAGCCAACGACAAGATCGAAGTCGACGCGTCGGCCTACTCGCTGGCCGAAATCTTCCCCGGCGGCAACCTGGCCGTCACAGGCCTGGGGCCCATCACCGACGGTGGAAGCCCGACCTGGGGTGACAAGTCCTTGACGATCTTGGAGAACATCCAGGTCGGCTACGAGGGCGACGGGATCCTCGGCGAGTTTGGCGAGGACCCCGCGACGATTCCGGCTTCCTACGGCGTGGCCGGCGTCTTGCCTAACGAAGGCGATTACCTCGGCGCCGGTATCTGGTTCGGCAACGCCAGCGATGACCCGGCCGGCGAGAACGGCGTCTACTACTCGTTTGCGAAAGTCGACATCGGCGTCTTCCAGGCAGCGCCCGGCGATACCGACGGCAACCGCAAGGTCGAGGGTCAGGATATTCTCAATATCCTCCAAGCCGGACTGTTCGGCGACGGAGTAACGACCGAAGCCAACTGGGGCAATGGGGACTTCAACGCCGATAGCAAGATTTCCGGCGAGGACATTCTCGCCCTGCTAGGCACCGGCCTGTTCGGCGACGGGACCTATCCCGACTCCGCGGCAGCCGCTGCCGCGGGAGCCGGAGTCAAACTGGTTGTTACCGGCGATGGCCTGGTGATCGACACCAACGGCGCCACGCTGACCGGCTTTGTGGTGAGTTCCGAATCCGGGATCCTCACCGGTGACGATGCCGCCAACCTCGGCCTGTTCCAAGAGGACACCGACGCGGAAATCAGCGGCACGTTCGCCATGTCGCTCAACGGTGAGCACGGGCTAGGTGACGTGATCGGCCAGACCGACGTGGACCTGGGCGGCGACCTGAGCTTGGCCTACACCATCGCCGGCGTGCCGGGTGTGTTCACCGCCAGCGTCGTGGTACCCGAGCCGGGGACGATCGTCATGTTGCTGGGCAGCCTGATCGGTTTGCTGATTTGGCGACGTCGCCGCGTTGCGTAACCGCAAAGTTCAAACTCTCCCAAAGCCCACGGGTTGCAACCCGTGGGCTTTTTTTTCGCGCTGTGGCCCAAAATCGCTGTGCTTGAGGGCTGGGGATCGGTAGGAGTGTCGGGTATACTCTCTTTCGTACTTCCCGAAACACCACACATAATTACGGCCGCGAGGACATCTTATCAGGTCATCAGAGTCTGAACCTGACGACCTTCGGCGTCATTTTCGCCTTGAGGTATGCACGAGATGAAGGACCACCAGAAGACCAAGAGCCAACTCGTAGACGAATTGACCGATCTGCGCCGGCAGTTGGAATCGTCCGAGGTCCAGCAGAAGCGGCTGGCGGAGCAACTCGAGCAGATCCTCGATTATTCCCCCGTCTTGCTGACCGTCGCCGGTCTGGACGGCCATTTCAAACAGGTGAATTCGGCGTTCACTAGGATTCTCGGCTACACCGAAGAGGAGCTGTTATCCCAATCGGCCTTCGAGACCATCCACCCCGACGACCGGGCCGCCTCCAAAGCGCAACTCGAGAAGCTGGCTGCCGGTGAGTCGCTGCTGAATTTCGAGAACCGGAACATCTGCAAGGACGGTACGTTCCGATGGCTATCGTGGACGGTGGTTCCTCGGCCGGAGGAAGGTCTCGTTTATGGGATTGGGCACGATATCACCGACCACAAGCGGTCAGAGTCGCGGCTGCGGGAAAGCGAAGAAAGATTTCGTGCCATCTTCGAGCAGGCCGCCGTTGGTGTTGCTCAGATTGAAACGAACACCGGACGGTTCTATCGGGTTAACCAGGCATACTGCGATATAGTTGGCTACAAGCAAGAGGAAATGACGGCAACCACGTTCATGAAGATTACTCACCCAGATGATCTCCAAGGTGATCTGGACAATATGCAAAAACTTGTGGCGGGTGAAATCCGTGAATTCTCCATGGAAAAGCGCTACTTTCGAACGGACGGCTCCATTGTTTGGGTGTATCTTACAGTATCCCCCATGTGGTCTATCGGCGAAGAGCCCAATTACCATATAGCCGTTGTGGAAGACATCACTGAGCGCAAGCGAGCCGAGGAGGAACTGCAAGAAGCGCACGACCTGTTGGAACGGCGAGTCGAGCAACGAACGGCCGAACTGGCGACTTCCAATCTTGCCTTGAGAAAGGAGATCGCCGAACGCACGAAAGTGGAGGAGACACTGCGTCATCACAGAGAAATGATGATGAACATGGCTGAAGGAGTGGCCCTCGTGAGAGCCGCCGATGCGGTGATTGTCTACGCCAATCCGCAGTTCGTAAGAATGTTCGAGTACGATTCGGGTGAATTGGTTGGCAAGCAAGTATCTATCCTCAACGCCCCAACTGAGGCACAGGCGCCCGAAAAACTGGCCATGGAGATCATGGCGAGCCTGAGAGAACATGCTGTCTGGCGTGGAGAGCTTCAAAACATCACGAAGAATGGCAGACCTTTCTGGTGCCACGCCAGTGTTTCGACATTCGAGTCTGCTGAGCACGGAACGGTTTGGGTGTCGGTTCACGAAGACATCACCCGGAGCAAGAAGAAAGAAGAGCTGTTGGAGGCGAGCAGAGATTTGGCCGTGGCCCTGAACGCGGAAACGAACCTACAGAAAGCAGCGAACAAGTGTTTAGAAGCCGCGATAAGGTTCTCCGGCATGGATGGCGCCGGGTTATATATTGCCAACGACAACGGCGGCTTGGACCTCGTTACGCACACGGGTCTTTCCGACGCGTTTGTGGACAGCGTGGCTCACCTTGGCCCGGAATCACCCGCCGTACAACGCGTCATGGCGGGCGACGCCTTGTACCTGCAGCCCGAGGAATTGCTGGCGCCCGTCAGTGAGATATGCATAAGAGAAGGAGTGCTGTCGATTGCGATCTTGCCGATCCGTCACCCTTGCCGATCCGTCACCACGGTCGCGTTTTCGCCTGTCTCAATCTGGCATCGAATTCGTTGGATGAAGTGCCGATGTGGGCGCGGATCGCCCTGGAGGAAACGGCCGCAAAGATCGGCGGGGCTATTGCACGCATCAAATCCGAGGAAAGTCTCGTTGCCGAAACGCAGCTCCTGAAAAAACTGCTCGACCTGCAGGAACGGGAGCGGAAGCTGGTCGCCCATGAAATCCACGATGGTTTAGTGCAAGACGTGGTGGGTGCGAAGATGGTGTTCGAAGGTATCTTCTACCAGTTGCAATCGCAGAGCCCCTCGCAAGCAGATCAACTCCGAACGGCTGGCAATCTACTGACCAAGGCGATTGCGGAAGGGAGACGCTTGATCGGCGCATTGCGGCCCATGATTATCGATGAGGAGGGCATCGTCGCGGCCATCGAACATCTGATCGCCGACGAATACTCCGATCCCGCACTGCGCGTCGAGTTCTCGTCTTCATGGAATGGCGACCGCCTGGATCCCATGGTCGAGGGCGCCCTCTTTCGAATCGTACAAGAGGCCCTGACCAATGTGAAGCGACATAGCCAGTCCGATTCGGCATCCGTCGAAATGATCCACAAGGACGGCCGGCTGCGGGTGGAGATTCGCGACCGCGGCGTCGGTTTCGATCCCGACGCCGTATCGAGCGAGCGGTTCGGACTTCGAGGGATTCGCGAACGGGCCCGACTGTTCGGCGGCCAAGCCACAATCGACAGCGCCCCCGGCGATGGAACACGCATCACAGTGGAACTGCCAATAGGCCAAGAGCTTTCGGACAAGGCCGAGCACGGAGCCCAGTAAGAATCTGGCCGCCGCACGCCGGATGCTACTACCGGGTTGTCGTCACCGCCGGGCTTGTCCCCGTGGAACGGTGATTGGCCACTAACCAGTGGGCCCAAACATCGTACCCCCGTGCAGCGGGGAGGGCATTTTCGTTATCGTGCGTCGTCCCCGCACGAACAAACCGGCTGATGGGTGGAATCAACCCGGCCCAGGTGCTGGACACCGCCTGGCGCGAAGTGGTAAACTGCCAGTCTGACCGAGCGTGCTACGGTGCAACGACACGTCGAGTCGGCCGACCCCGCGCGCCAAAGAATTACATAGTTATACGGCTACTCGCCACGGAGTAAACAACCGATGGTCCGAACACTTCTGCCCCTGATTCTCCTCGTTGTCCCGTGTTGCGGTTGCGGCACGACGACCAGCGATCCCAAAGCAACTTCGCAAAACGCTGAACACGCAACGAACACGTTGACCACACCCGCGGCGGAAGCTGACAGGTCTCCCATAGCCGACGCCAATGAAGACGAAACAGATGGGCTTACTAGTCCTTCTGATGACCAAGATCAATACGTCAGCTTCTCGGCTGTGGGAGTGAAGTTGCTCCGCCCCGATGGTTTTGATGATGCTGAGAATTTCCATGGTTTCCAGCAGCCGAGCACGCAGGCCTCGGTGATGGTGCTAATGCTCCCCGGGCCATTTTCGGAAGTCACTGGTGGCTTTGCCGCCGAACCGTTGAAAACACGAGGTATGACGCTCGGAAGCAAAGAAAACGTCGAAATAGATGGAAATACGGGTGTCCTCCTCAGCGTTACGCAAACCGCATACGGAATAGAGTTTGCCAAATGGATCGTGGCATTTGGAAACGAGAAAGAAACAAGGATGGTCACGGCCACGTTCCCGAAAGCTCACGAAGCCACACTGTCGGCCCAACTCAAGTCGGTCGTCCTGAGCACAAAGCTCGATAGCACCCCGCCGCCAACTCCAGGCGCTGACGTTGGGTTTACGATTGCCGCTTCCGACAAGCTGAAACTCACACGAGGTGTCGGGAAGATGATTGTGTACACAAAGGATGGTGTCATTCCGGCAAAGTCGCCGGAAGATCCACTGTTCGTCGCCGCTCCCTCTATTTCAGAGGTTCCCATCCAAGACAAGCGACAGTTTTCGGTGCAACGGCTCTTTCAAACCGCGCACACGAAGATTAGCTCCGTTACCGCAACCAACGCAATTACGATCGATGGTCTCGATGGCTATGAGTTGGCGGCTGATGCGGAAGATGCCGATTCAGGTACTCCGCTTGTTGTGTATCAAGTTATTCTGTTCGATGAGGGTTCGTACTTTTTGATGCAAGGATTAGTCGGCGCAAAAGTCAGCGCCGAATACCTGCCCGAATTCAAAGCGATGGCTCGTAGTTTGACGCGAAAACAGAAGTGAAAAGGAACGAAAAAGGGAGCAGAACAATTCGTTCACTCGGCCTGGTCAGTGAAAAAGGGGAGTGAAAAAGGGGTCAGAACTATTTGTTGGTTCGGCCTGGTCAACAGAAAATAGTTCTGACCCCTTTTGCTGCGACCCCTTTGTGCTGGCCCCCTTTTTCCTGCAAGGAAAACCGAATGGCAGATGCTGATCGAACCGAGCCATACAGGGGCATCTGCTATATCGTTGTCTCATTCGCTCTGTGGATGGGCGTCGAGTATCTTACCGTTTGGCATTCGAAACTTGACGAGTGGGTAGCGCTGATGCCTTATGTGCTCGTGCAATACTTGGTTATTGTCCTCGTGTTTTCGTATTTCATTTTTCGAAGGAGCTGGAGCGAACGAAGGATATTCCTTCTGATGATGGGCGTCATGTACGTTCTCGAACTGCTTTGGGCGAACCCTTTGCTCTTGAACCCTCTGGCATTCATACCGGCGTCACTCTTGTTGACCAGTATTTGGGGGTTCCTCACTTTCGTTCCCTTGTGGTTGGTCCGGGGCGAACTTCGACGCCGAAAACTTCCAGCCGCCCTATGCTTGCTCTGGATGCCGGCAGGATTCGTCGCGGCAATTATCCTGGGGTGACAATCCCAGTAGCGCTGCGGAGGGCTTCATCCGGGTAGGAACATCGGGTATACTCTCTACCGTGCTTCCCGAAAACCATACACAACAACGGCAACGAGGACATCTCACCGTGAACCAAGAACAACGCACCTGGTACAGCGGACTGAATCGTTATCACTGGCTGGTGCTGGCCGTTTGTACGATGGGGTGGACGTTCGACTGCCTTGATCAGCAGCTCTTCGCGCTGGCCCGAAAACCGGCGGTCGCCGACCTGATGAACGTGGCCGAAGATGCGTCGGAGGTCACCGAGTATGGCGGCTGGGCGACTTGCATTATGTTGATCGGCTGGGCCACCGGCGGGATCCTGTTCGGCATCATGGGTGACAAAATCGGCCGTGTGAAGACTATGTTCTGGACCATCCTGGCCTACTCGCTCCTGACCGGGCTGTGCGGACTCGCGACCAATATCTGGATGTTTATCTTCTTGCGGTTCCTGACCGGGATGGGCGTCGGAGGGCAATTCGCCGTGGGGGTCTCCTTGCTGGCCGAGACGATGCCCGATCATGCGCGAAGCCGGGCGCTCGGGCTCATGCAGGCCTTCGCGGCCCTTGGCAATATGGGGGCCGCCGTGGTTGCCATGGGGCTCGGTAGCCTGACCGCGAGCGGCGTCCTGCCGGGCAGTACCTGGCGATGGATGTTTCTGGTCGGCGTCTTGCCGGCCCTGTTGTCGGTCGTCGTGATCCGCTATCTCCACGAGCCGGACGCCTGGAAGAACGCCACCCGCTCCGAAGAAGGCAAGGCGAAGGCCGGCTCGCTCCGCGAATTGTTCGGCACCCCGCGCTGGCGATACAACGTGATCGTCGGCATGATGCTGGCCTCGATCGGCGTGATCGGGCTCTGGGGGATCGGGTTCTTCAGCATCGACCTGAACCGCACCGTCTGCCGGAAATGGGCCCAACGGGAGGAACTCAAGCAAGCCGACGCCCCGTTGGACCGGCAGTTCATCGGCGCGCTGATCGCCGACCCGACGCGCCTCGAGCAGGCGGCCGAGACGGTCAAGCCGACGTTTCTGCTACACGAGGATATGAAGAGCAATTACCCATTGATGATCTATAACGCCGTATTGGATCTACATAAAGCCGAATCCGACCTGACACCGCAGAACATTGCCCGGCGTCTAGACGAAGAAAAACTTCCCCGCGAGAAGCTCGATGGCTGTACGGCATATCTTGCCGCGGCTGCCGGCCCAACCGGCTCGTTCGACGCGACCCTCGAAGCGATCACGGCGCGGCAGGCCCGAATCGACGAGACAGTCGGCCGCTGGGGTTCAATCACCTCGATGCTGTTCAGCTTGGGCGCCTTCCTGGGGATCTATGCGTTCGCAGTCGTCACGGAACGGATCGGCCGCCGACCGACCTTCACGATCTTCTTCCTGGCCTCGTTTTTCAGTACGCTGCTGGCGTTCCTCTGCATGAACCGGCCGACCGACATTCTTTGGATGGTCCCGCTGATGGGCTTCTTTCAACTGGCCCTGTTCGGCGGCTACGCGATATACTTCCCGGAACTGTTTCCCACCCGACTGCGAAGCACGGCCGTCTCGTTCTGCTATAATGTCGGCCGATACGTGGCCGCCTTCGGGCCGGCTATCTTCGGGTTGCTGACCCATCGCGTGTTCAGCGCCTACGACGAACCGATGCGATACGCCGGGGCACTGATGTGCAGCGTCTTCCTTCTGGGAGTCGTCTTCACGTGGATGGCGCCCGAGACCAAGGGGCAACCCTTGCCAGAGTGAAAGATGGGGGAGGAATAGGGGAGGAGGAATATCGAATGTCGAACAAGGAATAATGAATAACGAAGGTATATCGGTCACAGCCACTACCTTCTTCTTTCGAAATTCCTTGTTCGACATTCGATATTCACTTCCGTAGTACACATTGAATACAATACCGGTTAACGGACAAATGAACATTTCCCCGTCGGTCTACGAACATGCGGCACAACTGATCGGTGCAACGCCCTGGGAAGCATCACGCGACGCGGAACTGATGTTTCGCGCGCATGCCGAGGCGTACCGCCGCTACCGACACACGCCGATCATGCCGGGCATCGATATCTATAACCTCGAAGCCGAGGCCTACGGCGGGCAGATCAACAAGCCGTACGACATCAACATCCCGGCAATCGCCGCCCCGATCTTCCAGTCGACCGCGCAGCTTCAGGACCTGCCGCCGTTGGACCCGCAGCGTGACGGGCGGATCCCGATGCAGATCGACGTTGCGAGACGGCTTCACGAGGAGTTTCCCGAGGCCGACATTCGGGTGCCCGTGGCCGGGCCGTTCTCGATCGCCAGCAATTTGGTCGGGTTCGAGACGCTGATCCTCGATAGTGCCCTAAAACCCGAGCCGACGGCCGCGTC
>SDBS01007045.1_pt1 | contig 10933 bp, 4 predicted proteins | sample 2277091 | NCBI WGS metagenome assembly SDBS01 (sample SAMN10404972, study PRJNA504765) | marine sediment metagenome | isolation source: marine sediment core GS10_PC15, 163 cmbsf | place: Arctic Ocean: Southern Knipovich Ridge | collected 2010 | reverse complement strand
ATGGCCGTACCGGACTTTTATTTTTTTATCGTACGTTTTTTCCCCTAGTTCTGAAAGTAAGTTCATAAATGTCACCATTTCTTTTCCTGTAGAATCGATCATTTTTTTAAGGGTAATAAGAACGCTTTTCTTGTACCCTTTTAAAATCTCCATCGTATAAGAAGGAACATTAATGTTTTTATAACTATCCTTATCTTTTTTATAGGAAATTCCAAAATTTTGAAATTTCTTGGCAATCTCGTCTTTTTCTATATCATCTTCCAATAAGAGGTTTATAGTGTAATGTCTCGCGTCCAAATAGAAGAGATGAATAATTTTAGGATAAAAAGCTCCAACATACATAGCCGCTGATACGAATAATTTTGTTGAAGTGGAAATATTGATCCATATTTCTTTTGTTTCATATTCCTCGACTTCTTCTTTTATTATTTTGCATAATTCTTCGATTATTTTCTCTAGTGTTACTACATTTGTTTCTCTTACAATTGGCGTGCAGATTTTTGTACTTGTAAAATGTAAATTTAATTTATCTACGAACATATTTGCTATTTCGATCAACCTTTTATTAGGATGGTCGTCTTTCTTAATTTTCTTTATACTTTTAAGCAAATAGATTATGTTACACGAATGTTCCTTAACTCCCTCGATAACTCTATCGAACTCAAAACCTATAGGGCAAATCTGAACCGTTCTAGTCATAACCTTACCTTTAATGAAATCTAATTTATTATAGAATAGTAAGAAGGTAAGAATTTAAATCTTACCATTCTTTTTTTATTCATATAATGATAATTTTAAAAGTTAGAATAACTAACTCAGGTTTTTTAATTGATAAAAGGAAAAAATAAAAATAACTTTAATAAAACCCTATTGCAAAGCTATGTCATTACGAGGTGCGAAAGACGATTATTTTTCGAGCTTTCCAAGAATAAGCCAAAATTCTGGCTGGACCCCGTTCGGCAGACCATAAAGCCAGAAAGAAAACCGCTTACTTCGGAATTGTTGCAGGAGTTAGGCAAAGAATACGAACAAAAAGTGTACACGCGATTAAAACTATTAAAAAACGCAAAGTTTCGAGAGCTTGAGGGAAAAGTTGACAAGTTAACTTTGAATACAAGCGAATTTGAAGATTTGTTTAATTTTCTCAAAGTAAATCCCTTAGAAGATGTTGTACTGTTAGAATTCGAGTATAAGACTCCAACTCTATTTTTTAAAAAACTTTTCGCCAATAAAGGAGATAGCAACGAAATACCCGTTAATTTTGGGAATCAAAGACCTGATATTGTTATCGTAGGAAATACAATTAACGATTCTCTAAAAGATGTTTTCGAACTACGAGCAAACGGTAATTTTCTACGAGTTCACAGAGACCAGTTAAATAAAAGATTTGGAATCAGTATTTTTGATATTAAAAAAACTCAAGAAGAGCGAATAGGGCAAAAACATTTTGTAGAAATATTTTATTACATGTGGACTTTAGCTATGTTTATTAAAACAAATAATTTAGAAGATAAGTTTTACGTCAGAGCAAATTTTAACGGTATCTTTCCCGAACAAGATCAAGACAATTTGAATTTGATTGATAGTCTAAAAGACGTCTTAGGTAACGATTTAATAACTCTTGTTAATTGGGAAGAATCGAAAAGAATTTTTTTTAGAATCGTTAAAAAAATTAAGCAACTTTGGGATATAAGCCCCTGTCCAATCGAAACAATTCCGTTGCATATACATCAAGGGTGCGGATATTGCCAATATATTGAAGACTGTAAATCGACTTTAGGGTGTACCGAGTATAGCAACCCTGCTGATTGGTCTTTAAAGTTAATTCCCTTTACGTCGCCGTCTATAGCGCAACAATTAATTGGCGATTTTGGTTATAAAACGATTGGTGATGTTTTTAAGAATGTTGATAGTATTAAAGTTGGAAGCGTACCGAATCCTATTTACTCCGAATTGCCGCTGTTAAAACTTAAGGCTCAAGCACTAATCGAAAATAAGCTCGTTTACCCCAGTTATGGGCGCAATCAAACCCATTCTTACGCAATTCCTCGCTATTCTCCAATCGCTTTGAATTTTGGAGTTGAGTACGATACTAACAACGAAAGGGTTTTTTCTATAGGTATTTATCTTAAAATGTTCGTGCCAAAAGTGCTAAATTATCACGGTAGGTTTAATAGTTGGTGGAAAGTATGGAAAGAGGCTTTAGATCGTTCTAAATCTATTGAAGAGGTTTGTGTAGAATTAAACGAACATCTACTAAAAGAAATTACTGTAGAAACTGTTAAGAAGTTTTTAAAATTATTGTTATTGTTAGATGGCGTTAACATTTCGTTAAAAGGAGAAAAAACTGACGCGGGGACCGAAGTAATCTATAGTTTTGCGAGCGTAAACGAAGAGCTATCGAAGGATAGCGAAGCCAAGTTAGTAACGGAAATGATATCGAAATTATACGTAATTCTTAAAATGTGTACTATTGTCGAAGATTATGTTATTTCCGAGGGGTTCGATGGAAGTTTTTACGGGCCTAACACTAGTCTATTTTTTTGGGGGCAAAAACAACTGCGTAATTTTGAAGAGATGATAGAAAGAAACTTGGATTATATCGTTGACGACGAAAAGATCAGGGACTATTACCAAAGGATTTTGTTATATTTTAGCCCTACAGAGACGGAAGTAGAAAACCCATATCAACACAAAAAGTTATTTGATGTTCAAAAATTCGCAGAATCGTGCGTTGGCGTTCCCGATATCATAAATTACACTTGGCACGGTATCGCAAATATCTTGTTTAGCCTTAATTTTAGCCCTAAGTTTTGGATACCTCACTTTAACTTTTTAGATCTAAACAATTGGCTCAGGTCTCTCTCGCCAAAATTAACAGTCAGCGAAAAACAAGAAATTCGCTCTCAAATTAAAAAACAGCAAATACTCAAATTAAAATTGATAGACCAAATAAGATATAAGTTTCAAAGCGAAGGGAAACTTGCAATTTCTAAAAACGCCCGCACTATAAATAGAACTATTTATAGAAGCTCCACCTTACCAAAAGAATACCACGCAATAGCTCACGTGTGGTACATTTTCTCGCTAAGGACAAGTACTTTACAAAAACGAGAAGCAGAATTCTATCGCATAATGTTTCCCGATTTTAGCATAGGAAAAATGGCTGCTGCTAAAGTAAGCGACCTAAGAATCGTAAATCACGGAGAAAACAAACTCTATTACAAATTTTCTATAGAAGGGTTATCGGGTAATATGAAGCTTAAAGAAAGGGCGGTCGTACTTCTTATACCTTACGCGAAACGCGATTTAAATCTTAATTTTGAGATGTATAATTGGCGGGTTCAGGTAAAAAAAATAACATGGGATGCCAGTATCAACGGAAACCAAATAATTACTGAAGATGCTAGCGTTGACGTGTTTGAAAAATGCAGGAAGGAAAGAATAGCGCCTCGAGACCAATGGTATCTCTATCCACTTACTTTTGACGCTTGGTCCAATAAACTTAACAACAAAAAGAAAAACGGTTTGTTTCAAAGAGAAGGTTTTGGGACTTCTTGGTTAGGACATAGGCTTTCTTACCTTTGGAAAATTCGCTCTAATCCAGAATTATTTAAACCCTCAAAATGGGATTTTGAAACGCCTCCGATTTATTTGTTTGCTCCAGAAGTATTATTTGATTTAAAAGATTCCAGCCCTGCTAAGAAATTAATAACTAACATCCATCCTAAACCAGATTCCTCTCAAGAAGAAGCAATCAAAAATTCGCTTAACCATACGATATCTGCAATTCTTGGACCTCCTGGAACGGGTAAATCGCAAACAATTGCAGCTTTAATCGACGAATATCTGTGTCGGCGTAAAGTGGATGGAAAAGATAAAACTCGAATTCTAATAACTTCTTTCTCGTACGCAGCGCTAAGAGTAGTAATTGAAAAAATAAGAGAAAAAAGTAGAGATAAAAACGGAAACCACACGCTCTCTTCTCAAACTCAGTTACTTTTTCTAAAATCTGAAGGAACCGCGTCATTTGAGAAAAAGAGTGGTTGTAGAGACGTTGACGACCTCGTAAGAAAAAGTAATGGAGCTTGGACTTTCAATGGTGAGCCTCGAATTGTTACTCCTACAAAACCATTAGAAGAGCAGTTAGAAGATTGCTGTATAATGTTTGCTAACGCTCATCAACTGTACAATTTAACTGATAGAGTAAAAGACGATTTCGTCTTCGATTTAATATGCGTGGACGAAGCCAGTCAGTTGCCTATCGATTATTTCATGTCAAGTCTGCAATTCGTTCTTAAGCGGAAGTTAAATGTCTCACTTAAAGATCCTAAAAACCCTAAGACAATATCTCTAGAAACGCCGGACAATCACGAGCTACTAACAAAAGTTGTAATAGTAGGCGATAACAACCAATTGCCTCCTGTTAGAACGATATCCCCTCCAAAAAAACTTGAAGCCGTGTTGAGCAGTCTATTTAGTTACTACGTCGATGGACACGGCATTCCAAGCAAACAATTAAAAGTAAATTATCGCTCACATAAAGACATCGTAGAATTTACTTCCTCTTTAGGATTTTATCAAGATTTGGAAGCACACGAAAAAAACGCTACTAAATTGTTAGATGGCGATATTAACAAGGTTGAGCCTTCTTGGGTAAGGTCTATACTATCGCCCGAAAAAGTGGTGTGTTCAATTGAGCACGATAACGAGTACGAGATTGGGATAAGCTTACTCGAGGCAAATATAACGGCTCAAATCGTTATGGGCTATTATAAAATGGTTAGTCCAAAAAATAAGTTAGAAGAGATTACTTTTTGGACTAAAAAAGTTGGGGTTGTAGCCCCTCATAACGCTCAAGGCAGGACCATTATTCAAAAAATACTCCAAGAACTTATACCATTAACTCATTTGGATAAGTCTTTATTAATGAATTTTTTAAAAAATACTGTTTATTCCGTAGAAAAGTTTCAAGGGTCAGATAGAGATCTAATCGTAACGTCTATAGGTTTGTCAGATGTAGATAAAATTAGCGACGAGTGCGATTTCATTTTCGATTTAAATAGGTTTAATGTTCTTACTTCGCGCGCAAAAAGTAAATTAATTTTTATTGCCAGTAAAGAGTTTTTACAATTTATACCTGAAAAAAGGAAGGCTATTGAAAACACTTCCAAGATCAATTTTTACGTAAATAAGTTTTGTAATCAAGAAGAAATCCTTACCATTTTAGAGGAAAATAAAAAAATAAAATTTAGGTACAGACAATAAAAGAGGTTGAGAAAATTACGATAGAAAAGTTGAAAATAGCAAGGATTCCTTGTAATCAATGTGGTGGATTGATTTCATGGGATAAAAAAATAGACGGAAGATTTCCTGCTCATGTTGATAAATCCGGTTTTATAATTGACGATGGGAGTTGCCCTAAGTATAGGAAATCCTCAGGAAAAATTTCAGTGCAAAGTACGGAGCAAATATCTTTTTTTAAGACAGAAAAATTTAACAGGTTTAATCTAAAACCGACCGATCCCGAATACATTCTTCCCATATTTAAGGGAAAAACTCCGTTAATTCCCCGTTTTTATGTAGGAAAAATCGAACTCGATTTTAAAGTATACAAAAAGATAATAAAAATTCCACCTAATCTTTTAATCTTTAATATTTGGAGACTAGCTCACGGTATTATTAGGAATTTTCTCAACGAAAAGGATTTATTTTCGTTTTTCAGAATTATAAAACCAAGCGAAGAAAACAATAGCGGATTTATTCATCTCTTTATAGTACCCCATCAGCATTTTGATGTGGCAGAAACTGACAACCTTATAATTAGCTCGATAAATAAATTAACCACAGGTACTGAATTTACAGAAGATTTGATAATAAATAAAAAAATTTCTGAAGAAATAATAACAGTTCAAAACATTTTTAATTATGTAAGAAACATAAAAACTTTTTTTGACGCTTTAGTTTATAGCATTAAGTATAAAATGAACAACGGCGAGTTTAGAACCACCACTCATTATGAACTGGTAGATAATAACTTATATTTTTATGTAGATGTTGACGCTATATTTTATGGAAAAGGATTACCTGCCACGAGGGAGGACCTTGGTAAGTTTATTTTTGGTGAGTTAAAAGATAAGAACAAGAAGTACCTCCTTGTCGAAATTACTTCGTGTGTAGTTGTTAATCATTTAAACACGCGTGAGTACCAAAAATTTTTAAAGTTTTCACGAGATATGTTTGAAAATCGTGGCTATACAAAAATGAAAGAAGACAATAAAGATTGGTCTATAAAGGATTATTGGGATAAAATTAACGATGTTAACATCCCTGAGAACGATGCTATAGCAATTGTCGAAAACAAAAGCGAGATGAAACTTTTCTTTCCTTTATCTCGACTTTTCAAAAGCGAGAAGAGAGAAGTTGCGAGAGAAATTCGATTTAAAGCTATTCAAAACGCCAAAAAAGAGCTTTTCGATATATTAGAGAAACGGAAAAATCAATTAAAAAACTATTCGCATACGATTAGCGTGATCTCATCAGAGCAGATTACGCCAAGATTCTTTGATTTAATTAAATACCCCATTTATGTCGAATTTGCTGAAGAAAAGCTCGTTCAAATCAAAAGAGACGAAAGAGATTGTAATAAATTAAATTGTATTCCACAAGAACTTCTGAAAGATAGGGACGATCTCTACAAGCCAATAGCGGGTAAATTTAATTTTTTAATTATCCCTATTGTTCCCGATGATTTGTCTAATAGAGAATTGAAAAACGCGAAAGGGTTGCTTGAAGATATCGCAAATGGTCTTAAAAGATATAAATTATCCGATGACTCCGAGATTAGCGCCTTTATTAAATATAAATTCGATCGAGATGATATTTACAATCGAAAACACAATAAATGGGGGGAAATATTTGAAAAACACATTAAACCTAAGTTAAAAGCTATTAACGATGAAATTTCCAATAAGGATGTAATTGCTATTCCCTTAATTGGACTAAGAAATATGGGAATGTCATCAAATTTATTTAAATATTACCTTCAGAACGAATTCTATAAACTTCTAAAAGTAGAACTGAATAAAAATCATTTTAGCGTAATTCAATCTTTTTTAGTAGACGAAAACGAAAGCTATAAAGGATCAAAATTAGCTGTAATGTTGTATAAGAACTCTTTGTTTAATATCGCTGCTAACTGCCCGAACTCGAACACCGCTAAACGCATCCAAAATGGAATTCTCTTCAAGTTTAAATATCCTTTTGGCACTAGAGATGTTAACTGCCCGATAGAAAGCATCGAGATGCAAGCTGGGTTTGACGCTTCAAAAATATGGGGTGTAGAGGACTCTAAACCTCGGGGGGCCGTTATTGTTACGCTTGATCCGTACGGAAAACAAGTCAGGTCCAAATACATAAGGGACGCTCGCACGCATAAAGGTCTTCTTAGCGAGAGCGTGATAAAGGATCTAATCTTAGAATTATTAAAACATCAGGATCAATTAATAGAAAATGGTTTAAAGAGAGATTTAGAATTACCTAAGAAAATAATTTTCCTTTTTGATGGAGACATTAACAACAAACAAAAAGATTTGTTCGTAAAAGTATATAACGAGTTAATCGAGAGCGGAGAATATCCAATTTTGCCAGAATTCATAATTTTTGAAGTTCTTAAATCTCATCCAAGTAGAATGTATTTGTTAAAATACGATAAAATATACGATGTTCCGTTTGGGGTTATGGCGTTATTGAACGATAAAGAATTTTTAATCAAAAGTCACATTTGGAACAAGAAAAGCATGGCTCAACCGCAGCTATACAGGTTTAAAATGCGACTATCTCAAAGATATAAAGACATCGCTCGTTATTCGATTTTAAACGTTGAAATGGTAAATATTGCAGTTCAATTGTTTCAATCTACTCTTTTTAATACTGGAAAAAGTGGAAGACCGTTAAAAGAAAGCTTTGTCATTCACGAGAGCCATAAACTATCTCAAGAATTTGCTAGTAAGTCAAATTCAATCGGAGTATTATACTATAAAGATTAGATATTATTTACATACAATTAATATACATTATAAGAGGTAAAATTATTGCTTAATATAAAAATTGAATTACAAGACCTTTCAAAACTTAAAGAATTAGCTAAGAAGAACAATCTAACTCTAAGAATCTCTGAAGAAGTAATTCAAAATCTAAGAAACGCACATTTTAAAGAAGGATTATCCATCAATAAAATTAAAGAAGTATATCAAAAAGACTTACTAAATATTGGTTTATTGTATAAAACAAAAACAGGTACCATTTCAAAAAGATTCGTACCAAAAGGCTCAGAATTTGTGCTTATCTTATTAGGTTACTCGAACTGGGAAGATTATAAAAAAAATAGTAAAATTCTCTTCTTAAATTCAGAAAAAAAGCTCACTAACGAAATAAGTCAGTTTGATTTAACTAAAGAGAAAAATATTTCTGAGATAATAAAGAAATTACATTTGAATATTAAGTTTACAACGGTCATCATCGATGAAATAAGAAAAATGCATTTTGAAGAAGGAGCAAGTATGCTTAAAATAGCTCGGGATCTCGAATCAGATCTAAAAGAACTAGGTTGGCTAAAACCAAATGAATATCGAATTTATAGAAAGAAGTATAAAACCCCCGTTTTTAAGAAAAGAGTCTCTAGATTTTTATATTATATATTAGGTTATAAGAATTTTGAAGATTATCAAATTAATCAAAAGAAATTATACATTAAAACCAGAAATAAAATTCGTCGCGATTCAGGATTTACTCAAAAGAAAAAGGAAGAGATTCGCAATACTCATCAAAATAAATGTATAATATGTAAAAGTGAAAATAATTTACATGTTCACCACCTAGATAACAATCCAGAAAATAATGAAAAAGCTAATTTGAAAACTCTTTGTAAAGATTGTCACATAAAAATTGGAAAAGGATATTACAAATATAATAAAAAGACCAATAGATTTGAGGAAAAGGTGTTTTATCAAATTTCTAGACAGATTAATGAAATTCAAATTAAATCTTTTTATGATAAAGAATTGATAAAAATCATTAAATTCTTATATCCGAAGTATAGATCGTTCAATAATTCTGATAAATATTGGTTAGTTGATATAAAAGCGTTTCAACTCATAAAGACAGAATTATTAGATTATATTAATTCGACTGAAAAAATTTATGAAATTCATGGTGACATTAACTTTAAGAGGGGTGATAAACTTTCACAAAATAAAAATTCTTATTAAAAGTCTATTTCGTTTTTTATAAGTTCTTGATAAGCTTTAAGAGAAATTTCGCGCTTTAATGCTGTATAATTAAGTTTAGTACTATGATAGATCTTGATGAATTTTATATGGTGACCATTGATTGAAATATTTCCAAATTTTCGATTTTTAATACCCATATCAATCAAACTACTATCAAAATACTTATTGATTATTTCGTCTTTAATGACGATCTCGATTTTCGCTGAGTTCTTTACAATTTTTTTAAAGGATTCAAATGCGGATCCTTGAAAAATAATTAATTCGGGATTTATGATTTCAATTTCCTTAATTCCACATTTTTGAAAACAATAATTCCTAACAACAGATTCCTTTCCTTTATTCTCTCCTTCATAATCATAAAGGCATTTGCACACATCCGTAATATATAATTCTTTTAACAATTTATTATATTTATCCAAAAAGATATCTTTAAGGTAAGGAAATAGACCGGCGCCTTTGGATGAATTAAAATGCTTTTTGTATATAATATAATTAGTTTTTTTAATTGCTTTCTCAAATTCAGCCATTTTATTTTTCTGCTCCCCATCTAATTCAAATAAATTTAATTCATAAGCAGAATGAACATCTGACCTAATTTTAGGTCCAGGATCGATACCAATAATCATATATTTTTTAACAGTATCTTTTGTAAAGTCTAGCGAGTATTTGGTATGCCAACAGGGAAATTCCATAATTTTATTTTCGAAAATAGTAGAATTCCTTAGTTTTTGAGATTTGTATAAATTTTTCTCTAAACAGTCATTACAATCCTCAGATGTATCTCTCTTAAAATCAAGAAAATCTTCAATGTGATTTTTAAAACACTTCAGTTTTAATTCCTTCCCATTAAAAGATTCTGTCAAAAATTCGATAACTTTCTCTCCATAAATATTATTTAATAGATTTTTATATTCCTTTATTGAAAAATTCATATTTTCAAACTCCTTCAATATTAATTCATTTTCATATGGTTTATGTTAGCTATCTAAACCTTTTTAGATAATATAACTTAGGTTGTTAAATAAATGTTTGGAACGATAGCAAGAGCCTTTTGGTACTTTTCAATAGCCTCCTCGTATTTACCTAATCTAATCTTATTTAAAGGATTTAAACTATGGACATGTCAAGAAAGTTTTTAAGATTTTACACTAAAATAAATAACTAAACATCAAATCAAATCAATTGATATTTTATACATTCTGGGGAGAAAGTTTAAGCTTGTTCCTACGAGGAGAATAATTCTTTTTCTCTGTAGTCTCTTTTTTCTTCTAGACCATTTGAGTTAAGAAGGCATATTGGAGAACAGAAAATTAGAATTAGATTTTTGTCAAATTTGTCACTTTTTCTTTAAATACTTAGAATAATTGGGTAATAAAATTCAACATATTGAATTTTTCTTTATAAATAAACGCTGGTTTAGATTTCAAATGAATGAATTATCTACAAATTTGAAAAGTAAAAAAAACAAAACAAAAATAAAAAGAAGGTGTATGAATAAATGATTGATATAATAAGGTTTATGTATCCGAATGCTTCTGATGAGTCTATAATTTCTGGTAGTAACTTTTTTGTTCTAATGGGATGGTGTTTCATATTTATAGGAGCATCAGGTCTCGTTGTGGAATCAATTGGACAAAGAAGAT
>SDBS01007044.1_pt1 | contig 10933 bp, 10 predicted proteins | sample 2277091 | NCBI WGS metagenome assembly SDBS01 (sample SAMN10404972, study PRJNA504765) | marine sediment metagenome | isolation source: marine sediment core GS10_PC15, 163 cmbsf | place: Arctic Ocean: Southern Knipovich Ridge | collected 2010 | reverse complement strand
GAGGAGCCCTTCTTGATGGCCTGCGCGAGATGGCCCAGGACCCGGCCCAGCCCGCCGCGCGCCTGCCGCTGCAGCAGCTCTAGAGCCGGCAGCACGGCGATGCCGGATTCGATGAGGGTGGCCATCTGGCGCGAGAAGGTGATGATCTCCGGACGCTTGATGCCGAAGATCGTTGGGAACAGCTCATCCAGATGCGGCCACGTCCGGATGGCCCGGAGCATTAGAATCCGGTAGTCGGACTCCCAGAGGGTCTGCTCAGCTGCCTCCTCGCTGGGGGCCTCAATCGAACCCCTGACCTGCTGGCCGGAGGGTGTCAACGCAACGTACTTGTAAGCCAAAGCAAACCCCTCCTACAAGATGGAGAAGACCGCCCTGATCACCTCATACGGCGTGGTGATGCCTTGCTGAGCCTTGAGCATCCCGTCCCGTCGCATGGTGATCATGCCTTCGCTGACGGCGCGCGCCTTCAGTTCGCTGGAGCTTGCGCCCGTAAGCAGCATGCGACGGAGTTCCTCACTGAGCACCATGACCTCGAACACTCCCGTCCGGCCGAAGTAGCCGGTGTTGGCGCAGAAGTTGCACCCGGCTCCGTAATGGAACTGGCTCCGTCTCTCGCCCAGCTCTTCCTCATAAGCCAGCTGCTCCTCCGCTGGGGCCTCCGACAGGCTGCGGCAGTGGGGACAGACCCGGCGAATCATCCGCTGAGAGACCACCCCAACAAGCCCCGATGACACAAGGAACGGCTCAACCCTCAGGTCCAGGAGCCGGATGAGCACGCCTGCGGCATCATTGGCGTGGATGGACGAAAGCACAAGGTGTCCCGTGAGGGCCGCCTGCGTGGCCATCGTGGCGGTCTCTCCGTCCCGTACCTCGCCGACAAGGATGACGTCAGGGTCCAGCCGCATGACGGAGCGCAACCCGCCGGCGAAGGTGATGTCGGCTCGGGGGTTCACCTGGATCTGATTGACGTCTTCGAACTGATACTCGATCGGGTCCTCGATAGTGACGATGTTGCGACCCCTACGGTCGAGCTGGTTGACCGAGGCGTATAAGGTCGTGGTCTTGCCGCAACCCGTTGGCCCTCCCGCCAGGATCATCCCGAAGGGCGTCCGCAGCATCCGCGAATAGTGCTCCAGGGCCTCCGGCGAGAACCCCAGCTCCGTCATGGCGAAAAGAGAGAGCGACTTGTCCAGCACCCGCAGCACCATCATCTCGCCGTGGGAGCTGTCCGACGTGGCGACCCGAAAATCGACGTCCTTGCCCTCGATCTGCACCGAGAACTGACCGTCCTGGGGGCGCCGGCGCTCCGCGATGTTCATCCCCGCCAGCACCTTCACTCGCGAGACCAGCTGGGCATGGACGCTCAAGGGCAGGGTCTGCACCTCGTGGAGAATGCCGTCGATGCGGTAGCGGACCCGCAGATGCTGCTCCTGGGGCTCCATGTGAATGTCTGACGCCCGGTCCCTCACCGCCTGGGCGATGAGCAGGTCCACGGTCCGCACGATGGGGGTCTGGGCTACAAGGTCCGGCGTGAGCGCCTCCTCGATGGTCGGCTCGGCCACGGGTGGGGTTACCTGGCTCACCTGCGCCTCGATCTCGCCGCTGGCCCGATAGCTGTGGTTGATGGCCTCACGGATGTCGCTGGGGATGCCCACAGCGGGCTGAATCGCCATCTTCGCCCGCGCCTTCAGGTCCTCCAACACCTGGACGTTCCCCGGGTCCGCCATTACGACGACCAGGGCATCGCCCACTACGTCGATTGGGATCAGGTTCCGCTGTCGGGCGTACTCCTCCGAGACAAGCTGGAGGGCTTGCGGCTGCACAGCGTGGCGCTTGAGATCAATGAAGGGCACATTGAGCTGGAGGCTGAGCGTCATCGCCAGGTCGGCTGGCGTCACCAGTCCCTCCGCTACTAGGTACTCTCCCAGCCACTTGCCGAGCCGCCTGGACTCTACTATCGCCGCCTCAAGCTGCTCGGCCACCAGCGCCCCAGCTTCAACCAGCAGCTCGCCCAGCTTCTCTTGAGGCGGGGCCAGCACCGTTTTAGACACGCTGTTCCTCCCGCTGGGCTAGCAGCCCCTTGACCGCCTCCGTCAGCTCCTCCGGCGTGGCGGGCTTGGCGACATAGAGGTCGCCACCCACTTTCTGGCCCATCTCCCGATCCGCTTCCTGCGACTTGGCGGTCAGCATGAGGATGGGCATGCGTGCCTGAGGGGACTCGGGATCGGAGCGTAGCCGGTGACAGACCTCGAAGCCATCAATGCCTGGGAGCATTATGTCGAGCACTACGAGGTCGGGCGCCTCCTGCTGGGCCTTCCGCAGAGCTTCGACGCCGTTGACGGCCGTGATGATCGCGTAGCCCTCGGCCTCCAGGGTGTAGCTCGTCAGCCGCAGAGCCGCGGGGTCATCCTCGACTATCAGGATCTTCTTCGTCATGTCCGTACCTTCCTCCCCGCCACTTCGGCCGGTCTCTCAGGCGGAGGCTGCGTTGCCTCCGCTGGAGACACCTTGAGGGGCAGGGTGAAGCTGAACGTGCTCCCCTTTCCGAGCTCGCTCTCAACCCAAATCCTCCCCCCGTGCGCCTCCACAATCTGTTTGCATATGAAGAGACCGAGGCCCGTACCCCCCTGCATTCGCGTGGCCGAGCCGTCCACTTGAAAGAACCGGTCAAACACTCGGGGAAGCGCCTCGGCAGGTATGCCGATGCCTCTGTCCTGGACATCGATGATCAGCTCATCTCCGCTGACCCTGGCGCGCACCGTGATCGCGGTGTGCTCAGGACAGAACTTGATAGCGTTGGAGAGCAGGTTGGTCAGCACCCGACCCAGTTGGACCCTGTCGCCTTTTACAGCCGGCAGCTTCCGAGGCAGGACGGGGGACATGGTGATGTTCTTTGTCGATGCCTCTATCGAGAGCCCGGCACATTCCGTCGCCACGAGTTCATCCAGACGAACCGTCTCCATGCACATCTCCATGTGTCCCGCTTCGGCCCTGGACACGTCGATCAGGTCGTTCACCAGTCTGGAGGCGCGCTCACTCTGCTCATCCAGGATGAGGAGGAACTCCCGCCGGGTCTGGGGATCCTCCACTGCCCCACCCAACAAGAGCTTGGTGAAGCCCCTGATGTTGTGAAGGGGTGTGCGCAGCTCGTGAGAGGCAACGGCGATGAACTCCGCCTTCATCTGGTCAATCTCGCGGAAGGCCAGGCCGTAGGCCATCAGCATTTCGATCAGCGGCGCGGAGGTGAGGCGGGCGGCGCCCGGCGCAATCACGTGCGGAGACTCCTGCGCCAGTCGCTGGATCGCTGCCTCATGAACCTCGCCGATCTCCTCGGGTGGGAAATCCGCGTGTACAAGCTCGCGGCCGAGGTCTGCAGCCGCCGCCAGCGGCGCCTCGTCCTGTGTAACCACGTACGCCTTGAGGAATTCGAAGTACCTGTCTCTCACAGACTGCTTGACCATGCCTACTTCCCCCTGTACAGCAGGACAGCCGCGTCGTCTGTGCCGCGGCGCCAGTCCTCGATGATCTTCTCCGCCAGCCGCTGCAGATCGGCTCGGAAGCCACCGTCATAGCGGCACAGATCTATGCGCTCTCTGATCCCGTCTGTGTACATCAGGACAAGGGCGTCCGGCATCAGAGTGACAACCTCGGGGGAAAGGGCACGGTAGCCGCAGCCCACGATGCCTGGGTAGCTGCTGAGCCCCGAGGCGTTCTCCGCAACGTCCGCAACGACGGTCGCGCGAGTGTTGCCGATCCCGGCGTAAGTCAGCGTCCCCGCACCCTCGTCGATGACGGCGATACCCATCACCACCCCCACCGTGAAGCGGATCGCCGAGTCGCAGCCAGCGAAGACGTCTGCCAGCGGTTCCCAGAGGTGATGGGCGACGTGGTCCACCGCCGCCCGAGCTGCCGTCTCCGCACGTTCGCCGTGACCCAATCCGTCCACCATGCAGAGCGTCGTCCTGCCCCCGTTCTGCCAGTAGGCGCATTCGTCCCCGCAATGGGGGTCATCGTTGACGGCTCGCTTCGCTATCGCTACCGGCATCACTGCCACTTTCTGGCTACTATCCGGGTGCCGGTGCCGACTGTGGACGTTATCTCGAAGTCATCCATGAGGCGCTTCACTCCCGGCAGGCCGCTTCCGAGGCCGTCTGTGCTGGAGAAGCCATCCTGCATGGCCAGTGTCACGTCCGGGATCCCCGGTCCATCGTCCTCAGCGGTGACTTCGATCCCGTTCTTGTCGCTTCGCCTCAGGACAGTGACCGTGATCGTGCCGCCGCGAGTGGCGTGGCGCACGAGGTTGTACGCTAGCTCCGAGACGGCGGTGGCGAGGCAGAACGTCGACACCCTCCCCAACGAGACCGTCCCTGCCAGCGCCTTGGCCATCCGACGCGCCTCAGCGACGTGGTGCTCGTCGACCACGATCACGACCGCGGGTCTCCCCTTAACTGTCATTGTCGCCTCACTACCCATCGCGATGCACTCACAGTTTCCGGCGGACCATGGCGACGGTGACGACCGTGTGGCCAGGCTCCGACTTGATGTCAAACTCATGAACGAGCCTACTCGCGGCCGGCAGACCTACCCCCATGCTGCGGGCCGTACTGAAGCCCTCCGACATCGCCCTATTGATGTCCGGGATACCAGGGCCGTGGTCCTCCACTGTGGCGCGAACCCTCGTCCTCTCCTCGTCCGATTCCCAGACGACCTGGCAGACCCCCTCACCCGCGTGCTGGATGACGTTGCGGGCCAGCTCTGAGATGGCGGTTGCCAGGCGCGTCTGGTCCGCCGAGCCAAAGTCGGCCTCGCGGGCCAGCTCGCGGCTCGCTTGCCGCGCCGACACGACGTCGCTCTCAACTTTGATTTCGATCACCTTCTCAGCCACGGTCGCGGTCCCAGCGCTCGTCTCAGCCATCGCTGTCCGCCCCTGCGTCAGGGGGAGCGGCGCCATCCCTGACCCCGATCAGCCGTTGGAGCTTCTCCATGCCCTGCTCGAGGTTGAGGGCGGTGTCCACGCCGATCAGCCGGCCCATCTCCGTCAACGTCAGCGCCACCGCCGGCTGCATGCCACAGACCACCACCTCTGACCCCAGCAGGCGTACCATCTCGGCGGTATCATTTAGCACCCGCGCCATGAAGGAATCGACCACGTCCAGGGCGGTGATATCTACAACGATCCCTTCGGCCTCCGTCTCCCGCACCATCTCAAGCACGTCGGACTGAAACTCCAGGGCGTCCTGGTCGGTCAGGTCCACCTGGATGGAGGTAAGGAGGGTGTCGCCGTATCGCAGTATCGGTATCTTCATAGCGGCCTCCTATAGAGATGTGACCCGTCTGCCTGTCAGAGACAGGGCTTCGGCCAGTCCTGCCCGCAGCGAGCCGCGGGTGCGCATGCTGCTGAGGTCGACGCGCAGTTTGACCAGCGTTTGGGCGGCCTCGGGACTGACGCCGGTGACGATCACATCGGCGCCCAGCATCCTGGCGGCGGCTACCGACTTGATCAGGTGCTGGGCCACGCTGGTGTCCACGAAGGGGACGCCGGTGATGTCCAGGACCACCACCTGGGCCTTGGCCTGGACGATGGCGGCGAGCAGCGACTCCATCATCTGCTGCGCCCGCTCCGTGTCGACCACTCCGATCAGCGGCAGCAGGACGATCTCCTCCCACAGCTTCACCACCGGCGTTGACAGCTCCAGGATCGAGCGTTCCTGCTCGACCACGCGACGCTCCAATTTCTCGTTCAGCGACCTTATCTCCTCCTCCGCCTGCTTGCGCTCCACGGCCTCACCCAGCCGCTGGGCAATAGCGTTGATGAGGCTCCGTTCTTCCTTCACAAAGGGCCCCTCATCGACCTCCGGCCGCTCCTCCAAGTAGCAGATCTCCACAGTGCCGACGCGCTGTCCGTGCATCGTGATATCGGAGGTCTGTCTCCAGGGGGTTTCCCTGAACCTCTCTGTCTTGAACTCTTGGCCGTCCAGGACGATGCGTGCGCAAGTGACTTCCGGGTACTGCCAGGATGGAGGGATGGTTTCCGTTGCCCCCTGGAGTATTTCGTCCAGCGAGACGCCGGGCTTTACAACAAGCTTGGAGATGCCGTAGAGGCAGTCCAGTTCTTTGAGGCGCTCGTCCAGCTCATGGGTTCGCTTCTGTAGCGCCTCCTCCGCCTGCTTACGCTTAGCAATATCGCCGCGTAGCTCAGCCTCCTTTTCTGACAGGGCTGCCGTCATAGTATTGAAGGATCTGCCCAGTATGCCGATCTCATCGTTGCTGGTGACCTTCACTTTGGCCCCTTGCTTGCCCTTGGCGATTGCCTCGACAGCACGGGTCAGGGACGCAATGGGGTTGCCGATGGAATGGACTACCACGAACCCTGCGGTCGTCGTGATGACGACCAGCGCGCCGACCAAAGCGAGGATAAGAAAGGTAGCTCGTTGCTGCGTATTCGAAATCTCCGAGCGACTTTCGGCGGCTAGTTCAGCAGCGTCATCGGTGACGGACTGTGATTGGAGCGACAGCTGAGCTATGAGGCGCTTTTCCGCCGCTTCCGCAACAGCCAATTCGGGCTCGCTGCCGGCCTGGGAATCGCGGCTCGCGACCAGCTGGGTGAAGGTGGCCTCGATCCTTTCGAGATCCTCACTTATCGGCGCGCCCAGCTCCGCGGTACTGACAAGCCTGCTGATGGAATCGTGGGTCGAGTACCACTGGGTCCGCGCTCTTTCCTCACCGTGCATCGCGTAGTCACTGGCGACGCCGTTGAGGTGCGAAACACCCTCCAGAATTTCGTCCGCTGTCTCGCCCCTCGCCATCGCTTGATCGACTTGCTGTTCGGTCAGGAAGACGACGATGATAAGAAGGAGGGCAACCGCGATCGAGGCGGCGGCAGCAAGCAGTAACCTGGTTCGTATCTTCATCGCATTACCGGATAATGGTCACGGCCTCAGGCTTTACAGCCTCGAGCCCTTCCAGATAGATGGAGTTCAAATAGTTGGGCACTTCTGTTTTGTCAGTTAATCCGGTGCTGATTCGCCACCTTGCTTCATCTTCTACGGTCAGAAGGAAGGCTTGGGGTAAAGTTACTTCGAAATCGAAGTCTTCCCAGACAGACTCCATATATAGGGGGTCGAGATTCACCCGTCTTGCAATAATCTCTTTTGCTTCTGCTTGATGCTTCCCTGTAAATTCCTCTGCTTGGACTAAGGCTTCCAATAGACGCTCAACCGTTTCAGGATTAGCTTCGATGAATTCTTCCATTCCCAAAATGACCCAGTAGACATCTTGATCAACTTGGGTAGACCAGATTGCTGCATTTTCCCCCAGGCGATTCTGAATATGATAATTGTGAGGATGCCAGGTAATAGTCGCATCGATCTCGCCTCGGGCAATCATGTCGGGCATTTCAGGTGGATGGGAATAAACGAGTTCAACATCTTGCAATGAAAGGCCATTGAAGTTTAGAAATTTCCCAATGTAGAATTCCGAAGAACTCCCTTGCTTCAGGCCGATTCTCTTTCCCTTCAAATCGGAGGGCGCGAGAATTCCTCGATCTTTGCGGGCAATAATATAGTTGATACGTGCAGTGTCGATGGAAGCTAATACCCTAAAGTCATCTCTTTCAAGGCCAAGGCCAGAGACAACAAAATCAACCGTATCAGCAAAATCGACTTCTCCAGCAAAGAGAGCATCGATGGTCTCGATCCCGGTATCATACCCTCTTACTGTTACATCCAGTCCATTCTGGGCAAAATACTCTTGGTCGTCCGCAATCCAAATAAGCGTGGAAACTTCTTGAGTCGTTGCTCCAATAGTGACTTTCTCAATCTCCTCTGGTTTGTCCGGCTGTTGTGAGCAGCCGCCAACTGAAATTCCAATTACAACAAGGGCAATACAGCAGAGGAGGATTTCGCGGTGTCGCAGTATCGAGATCTTCATAACGGCCCCCTATCGTGATACGACCTGTCTGCCTACCAAGGACAGGGCTTCGGCCAGCCCTGTCCGCAGCGTGCCGCGAGTGCGCATGCTGCTGAGGTCGACGCCCAGTTTCACCAGCGCCTGGGCGGCCTCGGGACTGACGCCGGTGACGATCACCTCGGCGCCCAACATCTTGGCGGCGGCTACCGTCCTGATCATGTGCTGGGCCACACTGGTGTCAACTCCCGGGACGCCGGTGATGTCGAGGATCGCTACCCGCGCCTGGGTCTCGACGATGGCATTGAGCATCGCTTCTATCAGCTGCTGCGCCCGTTCGGTGTCGACCACCCCGATCAGCGGCAGCAGAACGATCTCGTCCCACAGCTTCACCACCGGCGTTGACAGCTCCCCGATCGAGATCTCCTGCTCGGCCACACGGCGCTCCAGTTCCACATTCAGCGACCTTATCTCCTCCTCCGCCCGCCTGCGCTCGGTGATGTCTTGTACCACGCCTACCATTCGAATGGGCGTTCCTATCTTGTCAAAGGTGACCTCCCCCTGTTCGTGAACGGTCCGCACTTCGCCCTCCGGCAGCACGATTCGGTGGTCGATGCTGTACGGCTTGCCTTCATGCACAGCTTGGTCAACCGACTTCTGCACGTACTCACGGTCGTCTGGATGGACGGTACTCAAGAAGGCCTCATACGTCGCGCCGAACTCCCGGGGCTTGAGCCCGAATATGCGGTAGATCTCATCGGACCAGGCTAGGTCGTTGGTGACGATGTTCCAGTCCCAGTTGCCCACGTGCGCGACGCGCTGCGCCTCTACTAAACTGGCCTCGCTCTCCCGCAGCGCCTCCTCCGCCCGCCTGCGCTCGGTGATGTCTTCCTCAACGCCGAGGAAATGGGTGATGAGGCCTTCCCGGTCCCTGATGGGCAAGATGGAGGCTGACGCCCAGTAGAGCTCGCCGTTCTTCTTCTTGTTATGAAACTCTCCTCTCCATTCGCGGCCAGAGGTGATCGCCGCCCAGAGCCGCTTGTATTCTTCGGGCGGTGTTTCGCCGGACTTCAAGATGCGCGGGTTTTTCCCGATAACTTCTTCGAAGGCGTAGCCCGTGACCTGGGTGAACTTAGGATTGACGTATTCGATGTTGCCCTCCGCGTCCGTGATGGTGATTATGCTCGGGCTCTGTTCCACGGCCCGGGACAGCTTACGCACGTCTTCCTCTCCCCGCCTGCGCTCAGTGATGTCGTCGAAGGCTACGCCCACGTGGTTGTTCGGAAGCGGGAAAGCCTTGGCTGAAAAGACGGTCTGCGGCCCGTCGTGATCACCGCAACGAACCTCCCCCAACTCTTTCCCCTTCCCGGAACGGACAACCTCGGCGCAGTCCTCTGCGACTGCTGCCTGAAGCAGAGCAGGGTCACTTCCCGTAAGGGCAGGGTTGGTGCTGACGAGCTTGAACGTTGTCGCATCGTTGGGGTCTTCCAGATACCAGACCGCCAGGCCAACTTGCACACTATTGAAGATACTGGCGAATAGGAGAGACCTTTCCTCCGCTCGCTTTCGCTCTATCGACGTAGCCAACATCTCAGCGACGTCTTGGAGGAAGGCAACGTCATCCTTGGCGAATTTGCAGCGACGCGCTGTGTGCACGCTCAAGACCCCAAAGGGCTGGCCCTCGCCACGGATGGTGACGCTCATGCCACTGACCACACCGTGGTCGTGAAGCAGCGGGTCTGCGGTAAATCGCCTCTCCTCGGAGAGGTCTTCAACGACGACCGTTTGGGTGCGAAGAAGCGTGTAGCCGGCCTGGGAATCTGTATACGCAGACACTTTCGCCTGGCCCACGACCCCTTCCTTCCACCCCACGCCCGCGCGCACAGTGAAAGCGCTGGCATCCGGAAGGAGCTCCAAGACCGCGCAGTACTCCGCACGCAAGGATTGGGCCACGAGAGAGACGGCCTCATCGATGAGAACGGAGGGGTCGATGCCCGCCAGGGCACGGCGACCTAGTTGGGCGAGCGCAGCCTCATGGCGCGCAAGGGCCTCGAACACAGCCTGAGAGCGCTGGTCTTTCTGGCCCCTTACCGTCCCGGGCAAGTCGCCCTTGACGGCTGAGGCGGGCTGCTGCCCGTCCTTTCTTTTCCTGGCTGTTTTTACTTTCGTGTTGCTCGCCATCAGACTTCACCTCTCTCGAACAGTTGGGCTTACGTGGCGACCCCTGGTACCCCCGTCAGGATGCCTCATCCTTTCGGCCGCCGGTTTGCCTATCGCAGCTTCCTTCGCTCCTCAAGTCCAGCACGTTTCGTCCTTCCCAGTTACCTATTCGGCTCGTACCAGCTCTCGACGTGTGTCGGCAGCGACGTCAACACTCTTGCGGTAGAAGTTTCCCCATAGCATTTCGAATCCTGCTCTGTCGGGGCCGAGCAATGGTTCGGTGCCCCCGACGAAAAGCACCCCGCCGGGGTTCAGGGAATCATAGAATCTTCGAGTCAGCCTGCTCTTGAGCTCGGGGGTGAAGAAGATCATCGTGTTGCGGCAGATCAATAGGTCAAACCCGCTCTCATATTCATCTGAGATCAGGTCGTGTTCACGGAACTCCACCCGCCTGCGTATCTTGTCTACAACCATATGGCTCTCGCCAGAGGAGGAAAAATACTCCTGCAGCAGCCGCCCGGGGACATTACGAACCTCGGCCGGGGAATACGGTCCCCCGGCTGTCGCACGTCTGATGGCCTGGCGGTCCAGGTCCGTGGCCAGGATTCCCGCGCGGTGCCCCGCGGACATCTCGGCAAGGATGATAGCGATGGTGTAGGGCTCCTGCCCGTGGGAGCAGGCCGCGCTCCAGACGTTAATCTTTCCCGCCTGCCGGAGCAGATCGGGCAGGACGTTCGACCGAAGGTACTCGAACTGGCCGGAATCTCGGAAGAATTCGGACACGTTGATCGTCAACATGTCCCGTAGTTGGCTCAGCAGATCCACATCGGTGTTCAGCCTATTCCGGAACTGGATCGGGCTGCCGACG
>SDBS01007043.1_pt1 | contig 10934 bp, 6 predicted proteins | sample 2277091 | NCBI WGS metagenome assembly SDBS01 (sample SAMN10404972, study PRJNA504765) | marine sediment metagenome | isolation source: marine sediment core GS10_PC15, 163 cmbsf | place: Arctic Ocean: Southern Knipovich Ridge | collected 2010 | reverse complement strand
CGGAGCTATTCCTGCCTATAATTAGCAAATGAGAGTCTTGCTGGTCACGAATGGCTACCCGCCCACCGCCTTCGGTGGTGTGGAGGTCTACACACGCGATGTCGCCACGGCGCTCGCCTCGCAAGGACATCAGATCTCTGTGTTTTGCCGTGATTCGGACCAGGAGATACCGGATTACACAATTCGTGAAGAAATCTTAGATAGTGTCCGTGTGATCCGGGTGGTGAACGATTTTAAAACCATCGATTCCTTCGCACAAAGCTACCAGGACGAGCACATCGAAAAGCTCTTCGATGAGCTCCTCCGGCGGGAGAAGCCGGAGGTGGTTCATTTCAACCACCTCATCGCCCTCTCGAAGGGACTACCAGTGGTAGCGTCATCGCACGGCATCCGTCATCTCACTACGCTACATGATTACTGGGATATTTGCCACCGAGTGCGCCTGCAGGACTGGCGTGAGCGACGCTGCCCGGGACCGATGGAGGGTGGGGATTGCTACCGATGTGTGGTCGCCTCCGCACGCTGGATCGTGCTCCGTCGCAGCGTGTTCAGGTTCGGAAAAAGCCTTTTGAGCACCTCCGCACGAGAACAAATCAGAGAACGTGGGTTGATGCCCAGGGCAATCTCGGTCCCCGTCATGACTGGCAGACGTGCAGATTTTGATCGGCGTCTGGCATGCTTCAACGAAGCACTCCGGCTTTCCCATCATGTACTGACCCCATCCGAACACGTCAAGCAGGTGTTCCGGCTGAATGGTTTCCTTGATCTACCGATTGAAGTACTCCCACTGGGGATCCGTCTACCGGATACAACGGAGATCCCCCGTCGGAACCGCGGCTCCTCCGAGAAAATCAACATCGGATTCAGCGGTACGCTGATTCCGGACAAAGGAACGCACGTCCTCCTGAAAGCATTTCGAAGCGTTGACTCAGATCTTCTCCGTCTGCACATCTATGGGAAAGACGACGCGGATCTCGTATATACAAAACGTCTGCAGGAGGTGGCCGATGGTGACGGGCGGATCACATTCCACGGACCTTTTACGCAAGAGACACGTGATCATGTGTATCAATCGATGGATGTCCTAATTATTCCATCTCTTTTTCAAGAGACATTCTCGCTCGTCGCACGTGAGGCATTGCTGAATGGCACCCCCGTGATCGCCTCGCGCGTAGGCGCCCTGCCCGAAATCATCATCCACGGGGTCAACGGTTACCTGTTCTCGCCGGGCGATGCGGGCGAGCTCGCGGGGATACTGAACGAACTGGATCGCCAACCCGAGCGGTTGCGTGAACTCGACATCCCAGGACCTGTGCCTATCATCTCGAAAGAAGAACACGCAGAAGCGCTGCTGCGGATATACCAGGAACTGCGCTAACCCCCTCGAGATTTCTCCCCCCCCATGCTAACATTACGGTTGTTTGTACAGCCACGCGTTTCACAACGTTGGAATTAGAAAGATCATTTGGGTTATATCGCTGCTATCCATGTGGAGACAGATTCAAGACCCGATGACTGCGAAACAAGCTAATCACAACCAGATACCCCGGAAAAATCCCTTGATGGAAAAGCTTTCCTCCAGAGGTTTGAGTCTCCATCGGTGGCTCCGTCGTATATGGATACGACTCAATCGACGACGCGATTACGCACGCTGGCAGGCGCGATATGAGCCGGACGACCGCGAACTGACGAGACAGCGGAGTATCGTCGTCGACCTAAAAAACCCGATAACCTTCCTCATACTCGTGGTGGTCTCTGAGGATAACCTCAATGAGATACGGAATAGTCTGTATCACCTGCGGTCCCAAACCTACCCCTGGTGGGAGTTGCGGATCTATGTACAGTCTAAATCCGTAAACCATGTTGATGAAGTACTTCAAGCTGATGGTGTTCAGGATTCCCGTGTCAGTATTCTCTCTTTGGGAGGCAACTCGATTGAAGATCCCCCTAGAGAGGTCGCTGAGCGTACGGACATTGTGATCACACTACAGCCAGGCGACTGCCTCGCCAAATCCGCATTATGGGATGTCGTGGAGTATCTCGAAGAGAACCCTGAAATCGATGTTGTTTACGCGGATGAGGACATACTTGACTCACGCGGACGTCGCCATTCTCCGTGGTTTAAGCCCGATTGGTCCCCGGAACTACTGTATTCCGTGAATTACTTGCGGCCTCTTTTTATCCGTCGACAAATCCTCGGGGAGGATACTGAAAACGGATTGCAGCGTGAAATCGAAATCGATGTGATCTCATTATGGGAGTCTTCCATCGCTGGCAGGCACCGAGTGGGGCATATTCCGAAGATCCTTCTTCACCGCATGAATTTTGGGGGACCCGACTCGGCACGTTTTTCGGTGGGTGAAGTTGATCTCCATGCAAGCTGGATCGAGAACCGATTTCATCAACTTGGGAAAAAGTCCGTGCAAGTGACGTACCCGTTCTCCCATGGACTCCGGATCTCATGGGCAACTGAAAATCCCCTCGTTTCCATCATAATCCCCACAAAGGATCACCCTCAGATCCTCGATCGCTGCTTGCGTAGTTTGACGGAAAAGACCACGTATCCTACATACGAGATCCTCATTCTCGATTCGGGCACACCCGGAGCCACGGATGATCTAATCACACAAGACTCCTTTGCAGGGGTATCCATCAAAGCTTTCCCCACAGAAACTCCTTTCAACTACTCAAGAACGAACAATGAAGGGGCGCGAGTCGCGGAGGGGAAGCTTTTTCTATTTTTGAATGATGATGTGGAAATCATCGATAGGGATTGGCTTGAGGAGATGGTCCGATGGACCGAGATGCCGGAGATTGGCGCTGTCGGGGCAAAATTGCTCTACCCAAAAAAGACGATCCAGCATCTCGGTGTAATCCTTGGTATGAGTGGTCATGCAAACCATGTGTTCAATGGGGCGAAGGACGTTGATGATGGCCCCTTCGGATCCACAGATTGGTATCGGAATTACCTGGCCATCACCGGGGCTTGTATGATGGTACGGAGAGAGGTTTTCGAATCGGTCGGGGGGTTCAACGTCGATTATCAACTGGCCTTTAGTGACATCGAGTTATGCCTTCGAATTATTGAGAAGGGCTTGCGTGTCATGGTCACGCCGCATGCCCGTTTGATCCATCGAGAGGGCATCAGTCGAGGCCGATATATGCCGGATGAAGATATTGTGCTCGCACGCGAGGCATTCTTACGCTTGGTCAAAGTCGGAGATCCCTATTTCAACCCAAATCTTTCCTATGAAAGCCCGTACCCGCGAGTAATCGGGGACGAGGAAGATCGTGTGGTGAGGCTAGATCGCATCGTTAAACGAGCTCAAGACGGAGAGAGTTAGCCTCAAACTAAGCTTACCCCGAGATACGCAGCTAAATTTTTTTCATCTAACCAAAGTTAGGCGGACCCATTCGACCGCGAAGTCCATCCCAGGTTCCCAGACATACTGATCGCAGCTTTGCGATCCGCTCTTTTTCGGTAAGTAGCATACGTAGCGTGATGAAAACGCTCGCCGCTATCTCGTACGCCAGCCAGTGAGGGAACCGGACGGCATAGGTTTTGAGCATTTGGATCCGGTTTCTTCCAAAGGTGTACCATCGTAAAGGGGGATGATGTGTCGGAAAGACTAGGATCGGGCCAATCTTTCTCCTCGTGCGGTTCCCCAGGCGATGATGGAGGCTTGCCGAACAGATGGCAGCAATCCTCCAGCCGATGACCTGCAACCGCAGACAGAACTCGGTGTCCACATAATCGATGAAGAAATCCTCCCGGTAGCCATCCAGTTCGTTGAATGCTGCAATACGCAGCAGTGCGCCAGAGGTGATGGCGGTGGTGATATCGTCGATGACGACGGTGCTGCAAGGGACGCGACGGAAGAAAATGCCCCAAGCACGAGTCAGAAACGGCGCCTCCCGACCTGTGCTGGCATCGATAATCCTGGGTGCTAGAATTGCTGTCTCGTCTGGATTAATGAGCCGCGCATAACCCTGGCAGAGCTCTTCGACCATGTCGAGCGCGGGCTTGCTGTCCTGATCAAGCATGAGGACCCATGCATAGCCGCGATCTTCGACGAACCGAATCCCCTGGTTTAAACCTTCCGCGACGCCAAGATTATTCTCGTTCAAAAGGAGTGTACAGTCTGTCTCGGCGGTGAGCGACTGAAGCCAATCCCTGATTTCTGGTCTAGAATCATTGTCTACCACAACGACCATCCCCACGTGGTCGATGATGGACCGCAGGGTGGATTCCAGTCCATGACTCGGTTGATGGGTCACGATAACGGCGCCGATATTTTCTCGGGATGGGATCTTTCCGTTGATTTTGTTTCGGTCAGACATGATGTTGATGCTCGGATCCTTGAGGTGATAGCCCGTTTATGGCCTTATTGTCCGTAAGGTATTCGAGATTTGCAACCCGGTACCCATGGATGTTCTTCGTTCAGTATTAAGCGGTGTGTTCTCCTTACCTATTTGATCGTCACTCGCATCCTGGCTGTAGCTGTACTTTGATAATAAAGCGTGGCAGATTTTTACAGTACGTACGGACAAATTGATGGGGATCAACCCGAGAAAAGGACATCCTTCCCCTTGATTGGAAATGAAAAATGTATCAAGATGGGGAGGCGTTATGATCACGCTATATATGCTCATCATTCTTAATGAACATGTGGTATTAACTGTAGTGACATCTCGTGAGTAAAGGTTGCTCCTTGAAGTTAGACCGAAACTTTCCTCTACTTCGGCTTATCCTCATCCTGGTGGCGACTTCCTCGATGCTTCTTGGCTGGTCGTCCATCCATTTCGATGCTGCCGCCGAAGAGGTAAGAGTAGAACTCTCCTCGAATCTTCTGGATCCCCCCGGTCCATACAAGGTTTTTATACCGCTTGTCATACAGCCTGACCTGGATCCACCGAACCTAGAGATCACGCAGGGCATCCAGGAACCAGCAAATGCGGTCGCTCTTGTCGCCGACCGACCGACATTCGTACGTTACACGGTCACCTCCACGACACCATACGATGATGTGCATGCGTACCTGTATGGGTTTCGGGATGGCTTCCCTTTACCGGGCTCCCCGATTGAGGCGGTCAATAATCCGCGCTCGCTCAAGCCTTCAGCAAATCGGGACGTCCTTGGCGATACCTTCAACTTTTTCCTCCCCCAAGATTGGACGAGAGATGAGATCATCCTATCCGGGTCTGCATCGAATTCAACTGGTTATAACCACTTCAGCAGCGCCCAGAGCTTCACATTTCTCGATACCGGACCGCTCAGCGTGACCATTGTACCGATAGCATACACATGTACTTCTGGTGGGAGCGGTACACACACACCTGTCCAGCCATACGATTATCTCGTCGATCTCACCTACCGTGTTTACCCTGTACCCGGGATCAATACCATCACACATACTCCGCTGGGCTATTCCGGTCCCTGCACGGCTGGAATTCCGGATCCAACCTACTCTCCGGGCCTGCCATATGACGACAGCGATTGGGAGCGCCTGCTCGGTCTTGTGACTACAACGTGGCAAACAGAGGGAAGCCCAAACAGCTACTATTACGGGCTCATGGATGTGTACTGCGGCGGCGGGTGTATTTCGGGCATTGGATGGATCGGGGGTAGCAAAGCCGCGGTCGGTTTCACGGGAATCGGTGCTTCCCATGCTTACGCCAGTGACACCCACGCCCATGAGGTCGGCCACAACCACGGACTCCGGCACGCACCAGGATGTGGCGCAACCGGCCTCGATCCTTACCCCTACGCTTCCGGATTGATCGGAGATGCAACGCACCTTAATCAAGGGTTTGACCTCATCAATCCGAGCCTGAAAACCTACAGCACATATTACGACCTGATGAGCTACTGCGACCCGGTCTGGATCTCAGATTACAACTACGATCGATTAATGTCATTGTATATCCTGCCGGGTCAGATCTCGCCGTCTTCTAATGGGGGCGATAGTTTGGTCGTGAGTGGTGCGATTACCGAAAACGCAGCGAATTTCAATCCGACATTCACCTTAGATGTTCCATCTGTGGTCCCAATTCCAGGCCCCTATAGCCTGGACCTGCTTGACGCAAACGGTACGGTTCTTCGTTCCTATCCATTTATGCCCGATGAAGCGCATGCAGATCCCACGGAAGGACCTCCATTAGAGAGCATCCTCGGATTCCATCTGACGGTACCTGCAGAGCCCGGCGTGGCGCAAATACGTGTGCAACACAGTGGTGAGTTGTTGGGGAGCGTGCAAGAACAGGTGATATCATCCGATCGGGCAGGAGCAGATTTCACCGTGGAAGGCAGATCCTTGACGCTCCCGGCCGGGGCACCGGTGCTCGTCCGCGCTTCCACCGATGGTGGTGCAACATGGCAGACGATCGCGCTCGATCACCGTCCTTCCGCAGGGGACATCGATCTATCCCACTTCAAAGGGCGACAAGTCCAGATCGAGATTCATATAAGTAACGGCGTCGGTTCAGAGGCGATCGAGTTTGGGCCGCTGACGATTCCTTAGTTTCAAATATATATCTCTACCTAGATAAGCCTCACGACCTACTGCTTTTGTGTTTTACCTGCTGTTAAAATCTTGATCTTTTCTGATGGAAATCGGTAACTATAGAGGTACCTATTGTACTGGCTCGCTGTTTCCTATATGATTGTATTATGTTCACCTGAGCGTCCTGTTCAGGTGGTTGTAATGAGGGGGTGGGGATCAACGACGGCATGGCAGGAACTGTATCTTGATCCAATAAGATGTCCGGTTCCGGTTGGGTCGGGCATCTATTTTTAATCCCCTGCCCCTGTTTAACGGGTGGAGTAAATTCCACTTATCTAATTGTTTTTACATCATCTTGCGGTAGATCGATATCGGTACCTTCTGTTGGTGGGAACTTTCTGTAGAACGTCACATGACATCATCAGGAGGACTCCATGCAGCAACTCAAACGGCTTGCCTTACTCCTCACGATCTTCGTGTTTTTTGCTTGTGTTTTCCTGATATACAGACCGGCGTTCTCCGCACCTCAATCTGTGGATAATACGAATGATAGCGGATCTGGATCCCTGCGCAGCGCCATTAACCAGGCCAACGGCAGTGTTGGCGGGGACACGATTTCCTTCAATATCCCGGGCACAGATCCGAACTGCAGCGGGGGGGTGTGCACGATCACGTTGGCTTCTGCGCTTCCCTTCTTGACAGGTGGCAGTATCACCATTGCCGGATATTCACAGGGTGGTTCACCCCCCAGCGGTTCAACACCTGCGGATATCCGGATTGTCATCGATGGCAGCTCAATAGTAACCGCGGAAGATGGATTTGAAATCACCTCCGCGAATAACGTCATCAAGGGTTTAGTTATCCAGGGTTTTGATGACTGTGGCGTCTGGCTTAGAACTTCGGGTGCCACCGGCAATGAGATTCATGGGAATCACATCGGCACGAACAGAGCGGGAACGGCGGCCGCGGCGAACGGCAGCGGGGTCTGCATCAGCCAGGGAGCATCAGGGAACACAGTTGGCGGCGACACATCGGCCGAGCGCAATGTGATCTCCGGGAATGGGGGATTCGGCGTTTCCGTGAATGGTAGCGGGACGGATACGAATGTGATCTCCGCTAATTACATCGGCGTGACCGCCAATGGGAATTCAGATCTCGGAAATGGATATGGGGGCGTATCTATCGTTGCGGGCGCTGGGGACCATATCGTCGGCGGCGCGTCGACAGCTGAACGGAATGTGATCTCCGGCAACGGCTGGAGTGGTGTGCATATCGAGGATTCGGGAACCGATGGAAACCAGGTCTATGGCAATTACATCGGCACGAACAGACAAGGCTCTGCAGCGATTCCTAATGATGACCATGGAGTCTACATGGACGACGGTGCTCAAGACAATACCGTTGGAGGGGGCTCCTCCGGGTTCCGAAACTTGATCTCCGGGAATACTTCTTGGGGAGTCGTGGTGAATGGGACTGGGACAGATGCAAACAAGATCAAAGCGAACTATATAGGTGTAAATCCTACAGGTGATGCGACACTTAGTAATGGTTCCGGCGATGTGCGTATCTTTGGCGGGGCAAAGAGCAATTTTGTGGGGGGTGATACGGCGGGGGAACGGAATCTGATCTCCGGGGTGGGTCCGGGCGTCTCGATCGGCGGGAGCGGGACCAATCTCAACACCGTTTCAGGAAATTACATCGGCCCCAATGCCGCTGGCGACACCGCCTTGAGCAGCACAAATTCCGGTGTGTATATTTCGAGTGGTGCGAGCTACAACATCATCGGTGGGAACGCAGTCGGTGAGGGGAATTTAATCTCGGGGCAAGGTTCAGGGGTGGTTTTGGAGCATGAAGGAACGGTAGGCAACACTATCTCCGGAAACCTGATCGGCGTGAATGCGGCCGGGACGGGAGCCCTGGGGAACATTGCCTACGGGGTTGAGATCCGCTCCGGCCCGCAGGATAACACTATCGGCGGGGACACCCCTGCCGAGCGGAACGTGATCTCCGCAAACTCGTTAACCGGGGTTTCGATCGGGGATTTCTCTGACGCGGGCACGAGTGGCAACGTCGTGAGCGGCAACTACATCGGAACCGATATCACCGGGACGGTCGATCTCGGCAATGGAAACTCCGGCGTGACGATCGATAACGACGCGATCAACAACACCGTAGGGGGAGTTGCTGTGGGAACAGGGAACGTGATCTCCGGGAACAGCTCTGCTGGTGTCTCGATCAGCGGCGCGGGCACGACGGGTAATGTCGTCCGGGGCAACAATATAGGGACAGATGCGAGTGGGGCGATGGACCTGGGGAATGAGGGATCGGGAGTGAGCCTCTTCTCCGGCGCGAATGACAACACCGTTGGTCCGGACAACATCATCGCCTTCAACGGCGCCAACGGCGTAAACGCAAACGGCGCCACAACTGTAGACAATGTCATCACCCAGAACTCGATCTTTGCGAACAACGCCTGGGGCATCAACCTGCAGTCTGGAGCCCATGCGGGGATCGTCGCACCGGTCATTACAGGGACCGCCCCGGGATCGATCCTGGTCTCTGGTACGGCGACGGACTGCGATGGCTGCACGATCGAAGTATTCGCCAATACGGTGCCATCTGCCTACGTGCAGGGGAAAACATACCTTGGCAGCACGACTGTGACGGGAACGAGCTGGAGTGTGGCCGTCCCATGCGTGACGGATGGTTATCTATCTGCCACAGTGACTCATGCAACCAAAGGTACATCGGAGTTTTCGACCGAATTCACATCCACTGTGAGCTGCTTATTCTTGCCGTTGATTATGCGCTGAAAGGTGGGTCTCACGAAACTCAAACCAGGAAGGGGTTTGCCCTGGAGCTGAACACATATATTGGACAATTTCTAGCAACCAAAGGACGGTCACGATGCGAACAACTACGCTATGGATCCGCCGACTCTTTGCAATCTTTCTATGCCTGGGCATCTTACTTGCTTGGTCAGGTCCTGGAGCGCACGCAGCGGCGATCGAAGTAAACACGACCGCTGACGATGATACGGTTAATAGCAACTGCACGCTTCGGGAAGCGATGCTAGCCGCGTACCTCAACGTACCGAAAGACGAGTGCCTTGCAGGTGGGGCGACCGATACCATTTCGTTTGACATTGACGCTTCCACAGACTCGGGCTGCAACGCAGGCACGGGTATTTGCACAATCCAGCCGGCAACCGCACTACCATACCTGTTCGGTTCCGGAAACATCACAATTAACGGTTACTCGCAGGGTGACGCTGCTGCGGCGACGGGAGGCACTCCGGCGAAGATCCTCATCGTGATCGATGGGTCGCTGATCAGTGGCAGCTCGATTGGAATCGGCATTCAATCTCCAGATAACATCATCGCCGGGTTGGCAGTTAACCAGTTCTCTTCAGGAATCGTCCTGAGTGGATCTGAAGCAACGAATAACTCGATTCAGGGATGCTATGTCGGTACGGATGCAACCGGAACAACAGGTCCTGGTAATAGTTCAAGTGGTATCTGGGTTTCTTCGACAGGCACAGGCAACGTCATTGGTGGGACAAGTGAGGCAAACCGCAACGTCATCTCTGGAAACCAATGGGGTGTGTACATCGCTGGTACCAGCACAGGAACTACAGTCTCTGGTAACTACATCGGTACGTCTGCTAACGGCCTGGCATCAATACCGAATGAGAATGGAATTTATATAAATGGAGATGCAAATAATAACACCATCGGTGGATCAGCCTCCGGTGCCGGCAACCTCATCTCCGGCAACACCTATGATGGAATTACAATTAACGGCGTACCCACGGATCCCCATGACAACACCATCGAAGACAACTGGATTGGCGTGGATGTCACTGGTTCAACTGCACTCGCTAACGGGAGTAATGGGGTCCAGATTCTCAACGGCGCCTACAGCAACACCATCGGACCGGACAACATCATCTCCGGCAACACTCAGAATGGGATTCTAATCTGGACCGCCGGAACGAACGGTAACGGGGTCAAGGGCAATTTCATCGGCACCGATCTGACCGGGACGGCTGCGATCCCGAATGGCGCTACCGCTTCCTCTGGTGGGATTTATATTCAGGGCGCGGCGCAGGGGAACGTGATCGGTGGCGACACCCCGGCAGAACGCAACCTGATTTCAGGAAATACTGGGCGCGGTATTCGAATCAGCGGTGCAGGGACAAATTTCACGGTTGTCGCCGGGAATATCATCGGCCTGGAGAGTAATGGTACAAAAGCACTGAGGAATGGGTGGGAAGGTACAAATGGTCGACAAGTAGCGCCCAATACCAACATGGGCCGGACGACCAGCGGGGAAGGCAATGAGATCGGCGGCGCATATGGGGCGTTTGAGATATATGTTTGCGCGCGAGAGGATACTGTGTCGCCTTAACTCCGTAGCACATAGTACAAC
>SDBS01007042.1_pt1 | contig 10935 bp, 9 predicted proteins | sample 2277091 | NCBI WGS metagenome assembly SDBS01 (sample SAMN10404972, study PRJNA504765) | marine sediment metagenome | isolation source: marine sediment core GS10_PC15, 163 cmbsf | place: Arctic Ocean: Southern Knipovich Ridge | collected 2010 | reverse complement strand
CGGTCAGCAATTATAGTTTTAGTTTGATCTCTACTAGCTTCTGGTTTTAAGAAGTGCCATTGACAAGCTTTAATTATAATGACACCGCGATAACCAGTTCTTCTGATAATGTCATTAGCCATGTCTGTCGCCAATTTCTTGTTAGCACAGGTGCCGACTACTAAGATGGCGCCATAAATGTCTTCTTTTTCAATCACCGCTTGAGAAGTCACAAAGTATACCAATACCACATACTTACCTTTGGCTGAAACATCCAATTTTTCTAAGGCTACTAGAGAATCTAGTTCCATTTTACCGGTTATTTCTAACTTTAAAATAACTTCAATTCCTAACTATGAAGTTAGGAAAACTTTTTAAACTGGTAACTGGCCTGACAGACGCTTTCGGAAATCATCTTTGGTAGACATAGCCGCTATCGATTCCAATTTACTCATAGCTGTTAGCTCTTGATGCTCTTCTAGATTGGTTACTCGAAATACACCAACATTAGTAGCCCGAAGATCATCAGCATTCTTAACATAATACGATTCAGCCTTTCGAAATTGCTGAGCTACCCATTGACGCTGGAAAGAGCTATTCCAGTTAGCACCGGCCGGATACAAATTAACATAAGCCACTACCCGAGGTACTAATGATTTATTAGGCATCGATCGATGAGGTAAATGTTGATGCCAAAAGATCATATCACCAGGCTTAGCTTGGATAGATTGCCAATTCATCTCTTCAAGGTATATTGACAATTTGATCAGATCGTAATCTACTAGAATATCAGCGTGGTAACAGCTGTCAAATAATTCGGTCAAGTTCTCAGGATACTTCCCGAAAGTATCCATTGTGTCACAGCCACTGTTCAAATAATCAATATATAGCCGACCATAATGTTTAAGCTGATCTAAGTATTGACTGTCAAAGTAACTAGGTAATTCCATAAACCTAGATTTCAAGCAGCTACTAGGAAAACGGCAATCGGCGATACCTGTTTCTGGATGAAACAATACTCCAGCTAATTGCCAGAAGTGATGGAAATGAGTCAATACATTAAGGGTACCACTCTTATCAGCTGAAATAGTAGTGTCGATAGACAAGGTTACTAAAGATTGGATGCGATAGGCATAATTCAATGACTCAGTGAACAAATTAGCGTCTAGGTGTTTCTTCATTACGGTAGCCCCTTGAACTTTGATGGATACGCGTTCCGGTCCCCAAGCATAGACTAATTTTTCAGGTGCTACTGACATAACTTTAGCGCTAGCTGCCACAATCTTGGGATTGAAGGTAACAGTTTCCAACAATTCAGGCTGAAAATGTAAATCGATCATGCCGGTGCTTTTGTTGATAATAGGTTGACGAGTATTACCATTCCGCCAGACTGCGGTGTCAGCTCCTGGTCCTAGTTTTGATCTCAACGGTTTGTCTACTAAACATTTGAGTTCTCGATAATTGGCTGAATCTACTGAATAGCCCTTTTTGGTAAAGATAAGCTCTACTGTCTTTTTGATTAAAGCTCGACTAAGACTGACTGCTGTTTCCTCTGATAATACGGGTAGTACTAGATAACCGGCTGCATTTAATTGATCGTAGAAACCTTGACCTATAACTGCTTCTGAAGATTCCATCCGCTTTTACTCAAGCCTGAGTTTGAGTAAAAATTAGTTTTCGAACTTGAAACTCTGATTAGCCTAATCAGAGTTTCAAGTGGGTCTAGCATCTGGTTCCCATCGTCCGACACTAGAATATAATTTGACTGTCATAATAGCTTCAACATTACTATTACTAAATAGTTCCGGTCTAAAACTGTCTGGATAGAATGATCCGGCTGACATACCTCTCAGATTGTCCTGAGAGGTATGTAAATATATGTCTACTCTGACGTTAGGTAATGCTAGTCTAGTCTTAATTTGTGTTAAGAATTCGATTACATTGTTAGCTACATTAGCCGAGACAGTAGTGTTTAGATAATCGTCCAGATACACTGGAATACTGGTCATGACCTAACCAAATAAATTTACTTTAAAAGATTTCATTCGAGTAAATCATAATTCAATTAAAATATGGATCCTAGAGCCATAGTAGCCAAAGTTCTAGAAATACCAGATGAACCCTTAGCTTGGGAACTTAGGCTATTAAACAACCTAGCTCTAGCACATTATTCAGAGAATGCTGATATGGAAACTTATGGGCGAATTAAGGGATCAATCGTGGATTTAGAAACTGAGACTATCGTCTGTCAATCTTATGAATATACTTCCATGGCCGTCAGTAATTTAGATAAAGAAGTGTGGACACCTGACGACACTGGTTATATCAAACTAACTGATATCTACAGTCGAAACTACTTCTTTCATCAAGACAATATCTTAATCAAGCCATCATTTCCAGGTGTTATTCTCAGAGTATTTAAGAATAAAGGTCGAGTTTATTTCTCGACTCACCGAAGGATTTCGGCTGAATCCTCTAGATGGATATCTGACCATGGTTTAACCTTCATCGAAATGTATCAGCAACTAAACGGACCCACTCAAGAGGAACTTTTCCCAACTGACCAAGAGAATTCAGCTTTCTGTTATATTTTCTTGGTAGTACATCCAGATTTAGTGGATGTGTCTAAGATTAATTTCATGGGTCTAGCTGGTTTTATAGTATATATGGGATTTAAGGAAATGTGGCCTACCGATCAATCACCAGTTGAATTGGCTACCAGTACTGACCTAGTATCAGGAAAGTTAGTGTCTCCCACTAGTATGAGTATTAATGAGGCTAATTTATTCTTAAATTGGGGCTATCTGAAACCTACAACGCAAATCGAGAAATTCGTAACTCATCTATTTACAGATGATCCGGGCGGCTTAGAGTTATTATATTCAGATCAAGTGAAAATTGAGGCTGAAACTGCTAAGATCAGCGATGAACTCTTGAGTTATTTCAAAGACCAGTTATCCGCTGATATCCAATCGGAATTTTTGACTCAAGTAATCGAGTGGTTATATCTTAGTAATGATATTATTCAGTCTAACGATGCCAGACTATATCCGGGTGAAGCTGTAATCATATATCGCAAAGTTATTGATGGTAGTTATCAACCAGCGCTCAGAATTCAAAGTATATCTTATAACTGGCGAGATCAGATGAGGAATAATCAGGCTAACTTATATTACCGATTCCACGAATTAGCTGATAAAGCTAAGACTGGCTTACGGGATCAAACTATTCTATTTAAATATTTAAGTCTATTTCCTTACATGGGTGATTTTGAAGAAAAAGTAGTAAAAGAGCAATTAAACCGTTATGGTTATATTATAAGTTGGCCCGTACTTGACGCCAGTTTAAAAGCTAAATTACATTACCTATCAAGCTATCAACATCGACTCAAAAATATTTGGGCGGCTTATGTCATGGCAGTACCACTAAGTCAACAATTAACAGTTTGGTCGATGTTGGATCAATATAAAACCGATAAGAAATCGCTAGCCGAGTGGTTATTTAGTTTGTATCGAAAGTGGAAGGCTAGCGAACTTGAATTGATAACTCAACCCAGTTTAAAGTTAGCCGAGTTGGGAGTATGCTTGGAAGCTCGTAAGATTATCTGTAAATCTAGTCAAGCTGGACTTAAGATCAAACACAATATCAATAAGGGTGTCCGTATGAGTAATGGTCGAACTTTATATCGAATGGTTAAGAATATGAAACGGGTAACAGCTAGCTCTTAAGATAAAAACCGACACTAGTGTCGGTTTTTTGGAGCAGAGCTCTAGTCCAGACTAAGGTTTCATTACCTGTTAAAATACCCTTAAAATAGCGGCAAACAAACGTCAGTTTTCTTAATGTCGGTATGTAGATTGTAAGTTAAGAGACTGTAAATATGGTCTGTTTTCAAACAATACATTGAATCTAAGGTTTTGCCATCCAAACAGCCTACTTCGTTTAGATATAACACTAGAGCCTTGGTTTCTGAGCATAATTTGATAGCTGCACTAACCACATCTTTAGTATTACCTACCGCTAATACCATATTCAGACTTTCCAAACTTTTACCAGTAGAATTAAGAATCATGGTCATAGGTAACACTGAAAAGATACCTACCACTTCTTCTTTCGATAGGACTCGATAAGTCTCAAAAGCTTTAATATATCGGCGCCAGTATTTCACTGAAGGTCGAAATACTAGCTTAGGACCTTCGCTAAAAACTAAGTATTCTTCGTAGGATGATTTGATTTCCTCATCTGTGATTAGAGTGTAAGTAACTGGACTCAAACAGGATTTTAATTTAAGTAAGCCCCGGCGATTACTACGATCTTTGGTTTTAGTACTTCTGGAAATACTTAGAATTTTAGCCATATCAGGTATTTTGAAGCCTAATTTGCGAGCTCTACTAGGATTAATAGGTCTCATCCATTGTTGTACTTTAATCGGACTTTCATACATCTTACCGGGCATAATATGATAACCATATTGTATGCCTAGAGGTAGACCCGCTTCTTTGAGCTTGACTATAATATCATGTCCCAGACCCCGTTTTCTAAAGTCAGTATGTACACAATTATAAGTAGTATAACTCATAGGTAAGGCTCGACCATTCTTTAACAAATTACGGAGTCGTTTACCATCAGCTTGCCTATCTTTACCATCAAAACAAGGTTCTTTAGCTAGAGCTGGTTTAGTGGGAGTATCATCACCTGATATTACTGGTACTATCATCGCCAATACCAATCCTATCAGTTTACCTTCGGCAAAAGTAGCTTCGAAATCTGGTTCTGCTCTGGGTAACAGGGCCAACACCATCACTGATTGTAAGTTGGCCCAACCTTCAATTTGAGATGCTGGAATGTAACCAGCGTTGCCACCAGGAATTCGATTATGTTTTTCAATGAACATAGCTAGTCTAGCGCTTAGAGCAGCTATTTCTGCTCCGACTAAACTCAGGTACTTAAGTTCAGCTAATTTAACTTCTGGAGTCGATTCTTCCATAACGAATACAACTTTATGATGATTTAAATTCCTTTAAATCGATTAATTAAAAGATGTTCGGTATGAAGAATTTTGTGGCTAAACCAGAACTCGCTCCAGGAGAATTACCTGAAAATAGTTGGCTAGCGGCCTTTGCTAAAGATCCAGAAGTGGCTCTGTGGCCGGTAATAACTATTGTAGCTATTGTAATTTTATGGTTGTCCGAACAAGGTAGTCAAAACTGCCTTAACGGTAAATGTCATCAGATAGCACCAGTCTTAAAATCGGATGATTCGGTTGATCAGATCATCAAAAAGTTAGATGATGGTTTAGAACGCCATTGGTCATTTGTACCTTGGCGACTAGCTGCTTTAGTAGCTATTTTCGTAGGTATCATGGTTATGGTTATTTTATGGAAGGGCTTCCCTAATGGTTTACTAACTTTTACAGTATTTGCTTTTATTTTCGTGGGTGTCTATTTTAGCTTTAATTATACTTCTGCTCAAGTTATCCGACCTAAAGTTGAGCAGCAACGAAAGTTATTGAAACAACTTAAGCGCCGACTATAAAATTGATATATTTTACTTATTGTATCCGATTAACAAATATGGCAGAAACCAGTACTCCTAGGCTCAAAGTAGCCGAACTTAAAACCGTGCCCATTGAAAGATTAATTACATTTCGAGATGCCGCTAAAATTCCCTTCCCTTATCGAAATAAATTTTCGGCTGGTGACTACATACTTAGTTTAGAAAATGAAGAACTCATACAAGCCTACCGAGACTACCGGCCTACATTTAGTAGTCTTGATTTCAGGTTGAGTTTCTATAATACTAGAGAAGATTTATATTTACCAGCTAGATATTATGAATTACCAGTACTAGTAGAATGGAATGCTAAAGCTGAAATTTCAGCTAATATGCTACCAATATTGTATACCGATTATGCTAGAGTAAGTACTGCTCTGAAAGGTAAACTGAGTTTAACTAAAGCTTGGCAAAACAATGAAGTCTTTACTGGTCTAATTAATCGAATCATAGCCAGTGAAAAAGCTACGGTGGGCTTCGAAGATTTTCGGATTCAGTTAGGTCAAGATCCTAATACCGGTGAAATTCCTTGTTTCAAACCTACTTGGGTCAAAGCCATCTTCGAAAGTATTACAACCGAAGAAAGCACATCCACTGCTGGTTCGGGTTTAAAAGTAGATACATTGTTAGATCTAAATGCCGGTTGTGGTGGTGTCATGATTGGATCAGCCTTATATGGAGTAGGCCAATATGTAGGCTTTCAGCCAGAAGTGGCATTTCAGGTTGGCACGATGTCGGTAGATCAAGGCAAAGATAGAATTCTAGGATTAGATGGGGCGGCCGCTCAATTGGCACCCGGTAGAGATTTCAAGTTATATTACACTGATTTTGACGCTTCGGTCATTAAAGATCAACTATTTGATGTTATCATGTCCTCGTTGCCTTCTTACAACGAGTTCGAAAATCCTACTGTGATCAGATATTCCAGTTATCCTCAGTGGATGGTTGGTTGGTTATTTCAAGTACTACAAACTAGTTGGTTATCGCTAAAAGAAGGCGGTCACTTAATTCTACATTTAGATGATCCGCCCGGTTACAATTTGGCAGAACCAATGAACCTATTCGTTGAACAATTTCTACCGAGTAGTTCCTGGCAAGGTATCATTGGCTTGGAGAATGAACCTATGGCTTTGGGAGCTGCAGGTAGTATATCTTCGGTTTGGATTTGGCAGAAAGTTAATGGTGGTCTCAACACTTGGGGTCTATCAAGGAACGTTCGAGGTTTAAATTTAATATACTCCGATCTAGCCAATTTTCTGATGAGAGCCTACATGAACGGTACTTTACAAGCTCAAACTGGAGTAGCTAGAGAGCGCTACGATTCTCAGTTAGGCATTATTAATAACACTTTACAGAAGATAATTTCAGCCAGTCCCGGTGGTGTGCAGCGAGATCAAATTACCACCTTAGTCAGAGAAGTGTTTGCAGATCCGGTACAATTATTACCATTCTTCTTGTCAGTGGGTGAGAAAGCTACTACTCAATGGCTACAATCTATGATTCGATTGTTGACTGCCAATTGGAATCGACCTGAAAAGTAAGTCTCTTTAAAACTCAACTTTGGAGTTGAGTTTTTGCCTGGTTTCAGATTATATTAGCCAGCTCCAAATGGTATATACATCATCTTTGTAAAAAATTATACAATTCCTCTGGCGATACCAATTCTGTCCCACAATATTGGTTATTTTCCAACAATTTCGTATTGAGAAATAATTTTTCCCCGTCCCAAGACACTATTTTAGTGTCGATCTCTTTCCATACTCTCAGCCATTTATCTTTGTCACTATAAATGATTCTATTGGGCGTCCCAATCGCTAAGCCTGGGCGAATCCAAACATTTGTTTTCATGGGCAGAGGATTGGAATCCCGATCAATCCCAATAGCTTCTAAAGCGGGAGTGAACATTGATTCTTCTGTAATTCCGTAGTCGATTCCCAGTGAATAACATAAGTCAGTAGTGGGACATTTGGGTCGGCCGCCTCCCCATCCTGCGTAATATTTCAAACAAGTTTCGATTAATTTGTCAACGAATATTTGTCTAGCATCATCAGGAAGAGATTTAGATGGACCATAGCCTCCTCCTATGGCCACCAACATATTCGCTTTTGATTCCATATTTTTGTCACATGGATCTCCAAATTTAATTATACCATCTGTCTTAATTTGATCAAACCACCAATTTCCGACAGCTTGTAAGGTTTCATGAGCTAATTCAGCAAATGTGGGAGATACATCATATAATGATTGTCTTTTGAACATTTTAATCGACAATTTCTAACCTATCTTTTTCAAAACATATTTCATTTTTCCTTTTGTGATTAATTAAATATTGTTTGAGCATTCCCCTCGAAAGTTAAGCTCTCTTTAAAAACTCAACTTCAGAGTTCCACTCCAAAAACCAAGGCTAAGTTTCACTCCAAAAAACCAAGGCTAGCCTTGGTTTTTGTGGTTTTTTAAACCAATCATTTAGGCAAGTCCCTAACTATTTTGTAACTGAGGTAATCACGAGAACCTGTTTGCACCAAACTGTCTCCGCTAATCATAATTACATCACCGGGTACAGCTCCGACATGTCTGACTACTGGATTTTCAAAACCCAAAATAGATAGATCTTCTAAATTAATACCACTATTAATTAAGGCTTGTCGGGCCGTTCTATCTAAAATAGTGTGCTTAGGCTGCAAGTAATGATCTAGTACGTTGTATAGTAGCTGATCATAAGTAAAATGATAAAATAGAGTACCTCGACGCACTAATTCTTGCATCTTTGACTGTTCAGCCGCCGAAACTTTTAGAGTACTACCAGCTAATCCTAGTGTGTCTCGGGTCATCTTGTCGATATCATCTCGTGTTTTCACGTTCAGAGGTTTCTCGGTTATCATAATACCAACATTATAGTTATTATCACCCATTTCTCGAATAAAATCCACTAGTAAAGCTTTACTAGTTTGTCGACCAGTTCTCTGAGAAATAGCGAAAAACACTAGAGCTGTTTGATCATGACTGATAGTGGCATCATCAGGATCCACAAATTGTCGTCGATATAATTGTTGTAAGGCTAGTTGAAACAGTTTTAATCGATCCTCTACTATAGTCATCTCAGCTGTTTTAGCTTCATAGAACTTGTAGAATCGTTCATCTTTCAGTGATAGCGGTACTTCAGGATTTATTAAGAATTGTTCAAACTCAGGTATCTGATATCCTTGAGTTTGTATCATCTTAATTGAGTTAATTTTAACTCTCATAATCACATCTATCTCCTTGACTGCTTCATCTGGTTCATCCAAGGAGAATGGTAAAAATTGCATTATCTGAGCTTTAAATGGACTAACAATAAATTGCTAGTTTCAGTTTCTTAGCTTAATAAAATACTGACTAAAAGATGATCGAAGATGGCTTTTTAGCCGTAGTCATAATAGTGGTATTAATAGTTATAGCCGCTATTATTGTGGCTGCTTTAGTAGCCAGACAACGGGACGAAGATAAAGGCAATTTTGGAGATAATTGTAATAATGATGCTGACTGCCGAGAAGGTCAATGTTTGAAGGGTAAATGTAGTTTAGCTAAAGGTAGTTTCTGTACGGCAACTATAGAATGCGAAACAGGTACCTCTTGTGTTAAAGGAATTTGTGCTGCTACTGACGTACCTATTGGCGGAAATTGCGATAATTCTAATATTTGTGATCCTCCTTTGATATGCAACTTGGGTACTTGTAAATCAGGCACTGGTGGACCTTGTTCTAATAATTCCCAATGTGTAAGTGGCATCTGTGATCTCACTACTAATACCTGTGTCACTTCGATATTAAGTAGTATGTCAGTCTTGGATCTGTTAGTACCTATGAACGCTGGTCCTATGATGCCAGTATTAGATGTGGCTGGTGATGCTAGTAATATGTTAACGCTACAAGAAAATGGTAGTATTATCAAGGATAATGGTAGCATTGCTACTACCATATATTCATCTATTAAGTTAAGCTTAATTTGTTGGGCTAAAGTGGCTGTATTTGGCGTAGCTTACGGTAAGTTATATTTAATAAATTCTGAGTTGAATCGACTATATTGGACTTGGCATAAATATAAACAAAGCCCTACTAACATTGTTCACATTTGTTGTACTTTAGATCACAAACATTTGTGGTTGGAAAGTCAATTACCCAAAGGTAGAAAGCGAGGCCATCTACTCAAAATTAACTCTCATGGTAGTATTAAATTAATGGATAATAAGATAATTACAGGTACTCGAATTTATGGTCGCCATAAGAAAGAATATGCTGTCATGGATAATGGTATGTGTTATATTTATCGAGATGGCAAGCGAACTGAGACTTTACCTGGCATTACTGGAGTAGCATTTGATCCTGATACTGGAGAAGTAATAACTTCTGATAAGTATGTGCGAGTAGTTTCAGCACTTGGTACGGCTCAAGTAGCTATCCCGGCTACCAGTTAACACCGGCCGAAAAACCGACACTACAACTACGCTTAAAAACCAAGGCTAGAGCTCTGCTCCAAAAACCGACACTAGTGTCGGTTTTTGTGGTTTTTTTGTCGGTTTTTGTGTTTTTTAATTTTTTGATTAGTTAAGTATCGAAATCCCAGTCCAAGTAATCCTCGTTATCGGTATATTCTCCGGTGTCATCGGGTTCAAACATTGATAATTCAGTATCTGGGGTTTCGCCAGTGAATCTGAGAGTAGTCCAATCTTCACGAGCTTCAGTACCTTGAGATTTACGCTCTACCTGATATCGCTCAATTTCGGTAGCCTCGCTAAAAGCTAATTGGAAATCAACACCAGCTCCTGCCAACATCTTCTTTAGATAATTCAGTACATTAGGAACCACACATTTACCCAAATGTTCTCTAGTCTTACATTTACCGCAAATATATTGGTCAGAGACCTTATCAACTCGGGCAATACTGGAGCAGGCAGTACAAAATACCGTAGTGCGGGCATCTGAACTAGTGCACATTCTTTCTTTACCGAGTTCAGTAGTACCGTGAGAGTAGATAGCTGAAACCTCCATACGGCCTAATTTCTGGGCTCCACCACCTTTACGACCACCGGTGGGCTGTTCTAGGCCTCGCTTCATAGGACCAGTCTTAGGTCGAACTTGTAGTTTGTTTTCAGCGTGATGTGGTAAATTCTGATAGAAAGTCTCACCCACAAACAGATCCAAAGGTAAAGGTTCACCGGTGATGCCTGAATATAATTGTTCTTTACCTAAACTACGATAACCATACCTAGCATATCGTTTCATAATGGCCACGGCGTTGCTCAAATTAACTTCTTGGAAAGAAGTGCCGTTGATTCGTTCACCTACTAATACGCCAGCCTTACCTAAAAACATATCTATTAACTGACCTAAAGTCATCCGAGAAGGAAAGCCCATAGGATTAAAG
>SDBS01007041.1_pt1 | contig 10935 bp, 8 predicted proteins | sample 2277091 | NCBI WGS metagenome assembly SDBS01 (sample SAMN10404972, study PRJNA504765) | marine sediment metagenome | isolation source: marine sediment core GS10_PC15, 163 cmbsf | place: Arctic Ocean: Southern Knipovich Ridge | collected 2010 | reverse complement strand
CCCAACTCTTTTCAGAAATCAAATCATTTCAAAAAAAATTGCTAATAATTGAAAATAAAACACTAAAAGATGCACTTAAGAGTATTGAGTTTTTACATACATGCTGCAATTTTTAAAAAAATATTAGAATAAACCAATTTTTAAAAGAATTTCTAATTATTTTTATTATTCATCAGATATATTTTTAGAATATTCACCTTAAAGTGATATGTAATAGAGTACCATCCTCCAAAAAAATCCTAAAAGTTTTACCCTTGACAAATAAATTTATGTAAAAAAACTTAGTCGTCATCATCATCATCATCATCGTCATCATCATCATCGTCATCATAATCTTCATCATAAATCCCATATTCTTCAGCTTCCCGATGACATTTTTCACAGTAGGGTTTTCCTCGCACGTAATTTACGTTATCCTCAGGTATTTCTACCTCACAATTGTTACAATGAAAAACAACCTCATCATCATTTTTTTTTCCCATATTTATCACCTTCAAATTTAATATTATTAGATTTATTCAGTTTATAAAAAGCCTTTTAGATGAAAAATTCGGATCCGAAGTTATATTAAGGCCCAATCTTCTTAAACCCGCCTCATCTCCAGGAGTCGGCATATGTGTAGAATGCATCTCACATCCATTGAGTTCTTTAAGTTTTTCCATTGCGACTTTAGCCGAGGGATTGAAATCTGCGCTAATACTTAAAGCTATAAGAGTTTCTCCAAGATTAAGACTCAATCTCTCGTGGTTGAAAAACTCCGATTTCAAATTACTTATAGAATTTAATATATTAGGAGATAACAAATGAATATTTTCAGGGATGCCCGCTAATTCTTTGATTGCATTTAAGATTAAGCTTGAAGCGGCATGCATAAGAGGGGAGTTTTTACCGGTTACAATCATTCCATTCTCCAATTGTAAGGCAGCTCCAGCATATATCCCCTCATTTCCTTTACTTTTTTCTTGGGCGTCAGTAGAGGCTTGGTGGGCGTGTTTCACCACTTTACGATCAGTTGGAGTAAGATTCAGTTCTTTCATTAACAATTCCGCTCTCTGCACAGTTTTCTTATCCGCAACACCCATAGCATATTCGCACCTATATCGAAAGTATCTTCGGATCATTTCTTGTTTTGCCGCTTGTTGAACTAGATCATCATTAGTTATTGCACAAACTGCCATATTTACACCCATATCCGTAGGAGATTTATATACTAATTTGTTGCCCATAATCCTTGCCATAATTTTCTTTACTACCGGAAAAATCTCCACATCTCTATTATAATTTATTGCAATTGTCTTATAAGATTCAAGATGGAAGGGATCTACTTGATTAAAATCCCCAAGATCAGCAGTCGCCGACTCATATGCCATGTTTACAGGATGTTTTAATGGTAAATTCCAAATAGGAAAAGTTTCAAATTTAGCATAACCTGCTTCAATTCCTCTTTTATGTTCATGATATATTTGAGAAAGGCAGGTTGCTAATTTTCCACTACCAGGTCCTGGTGCAGTAACAATGACTATTGGCTTAGAAGTTTTAATATACTGATTTGCGCCATATCCGTCTTCACTTACAATTATTTCGATATCAGTTGGGTAGCCTTTTATCGATTTATGTGTAAATACTTTAATATCACGTCGTTCAAGTTTGTTCATAAACTGTTTTACTACTGGTTGGCCGTTATAACGTGTTACTACAAGAGCACATACCTTAATTCCGCTTTCCCGAAGATCATCAATCATTTTCATCGTATCAGTGTCATAGGTGATTCCAAAATCAGCCCGTATCTTTCTCCTTTCAATATCACCAGCGTATATACAAATAATGACTTCAATTTTCCCTTCAAGGCACTTTAAAAGCCTCATTTTCACATTTGGATCGAATCCTGGTAGTACACGTGAAGCGTGATAATCATATATGAGTTTACCACCGAATTCAAGATATAATTTATTTCCAAATCGAACTGCTCGATCTAAAATATTCTGAGATTGCTCTTTTAAGTATTTCTCATTGTCAAAACAAATTTTTTTGATAGTCAGGATAATTCAATCTAAAAATTCTCTTTTTTTAATCTATTAAAAATAATAATTGTAAAACATATTTTATAATTATTTTGTTAAAATTGTAACAATTACTTCAGTCCTGTTTCTAAACTAATTAATAATTTTTTTTTGAAAAAACTTGAAATACTTTATTATTTTTTCCCTAGAAAACTTGTTCTTGTTTTTCAGAATTTAGACTATTTTCCTTTGAAAATTGGATCTTTTTTGGTTATAAGTGACTTTGTTGCTGCTCTGAAATCGTGGGTTTTCAACAACTCTCTGAGTCCTTTATTTTCTGAATCTAATGTTTTTGATATGATATCTTTATAATAACTATGCATTACTTCTTTTATTCTATTTATTGCTAAAGTCGGACCTTTTGGAGGAATTAGTTTCATCGCTTTTTCTCTTGCAAATGGTATTAATTCATCAGGAGGTAAGACCTGGTTTATTAATCCTAGTTCATAGGCCTTTGTTGCTGTTATTTTATCTCCAAAATAGAAAATCTCTTTAGCTTTTTGAAATCCTATTAATAATGGCAAGATGTACGTAGAACTGAATTCAGGTATAACCGCTCGTTTAGTAAAATAAAATCCTAACCATGCCTCTTCAGACATATAAATTAAATCTGCACCAACTAAAGGAAGAGTAATTCCCAACCCAATGGCTAAACCATTAATTGCAGCAATTACAGGTTTGTTGAAATTCCAAAATTTCATACATAATTTTTTCTGTGCAATATCCATTAAATCTATTTCTTTCATTATTTCAGGAGGAATAGAAGTAATAAACTTCATGTTGAAGTAACCTCCTGATGAAAAAGCATTAGCATCTTTACAGCCGGTCATTATTAATACTTTTGCATTCTTATCTCGTTCCATATCATCAAGAACAGTCCAAATTTCTAAAAATGTTATATGTGAGAGTGCATTTCTTCTATTAGGAATGTTGAAAGTGAGTGTACAGATACCATTCTCTTCTTTTTCATATATAACATCATTTAAATCTTCTACATTCATTTTAACATCAATCTACTATATAATTTCATTAAAGCAAACTTAGAAAAAAAATATTATATTTCATTTATAACATTTTAAATAGCTGCCTTAAGGCTAAACTCATGATATATTTTTGAATTTGTGAAGTTCCTCCTCCTACTTGGTGAATTCTTGAAATTCCTAACAAATCATGCATCAATGTATTATCACACAGCCCAGCTCCACCCATTAAATCAGCGCATCCATAACACACACGTTCAGCTAATTTAGCACTCTGAGATTTTAGTTGTGATGCTGTTGCGACAAGCGCTAAATTGAAAGTTTTTGGAAGAGTACCTAATTGTTTCATTTTCTCATCGATAATTTGACATATATGTAATGTAGCTAATGTCAAACTCATTGTTTTTGCCCACATTTCTGCGAGTGGAAACCCCACACCTTGATACTTTAGAACTTCTTTATCAAATTGCTTTCGCATATTGACATATATTGTTGCGTGAGAAATAGCATTCCACGCTTCTGCAATATTAAGAATAACAATTCCTAATCTTTCTATATTTAATCCTTCAAACAAATGCTCTCGACCAAGTCCTGGTCCTCCTAAAACATAATCTTTGGGAACTTTTAAGTTAGTAAGTGTTTCTTTACTTATATGCACTCTTGGAGTCCATGGAATATTTATTCTTTTGGCTTCCCATCCCTCCCAAGAAGTATCTATTAAAAATTGTGCCATAGTATTCCCATTATTCGCTTCTTTTACTGCATATAGAACTGCCCAATTAGCTCGACTCCCATTTGTTTGATATATTTTTTCACCATTAAGAGAAAAACTCCCATCTTCATTTTCATCGCAAGTTGTTAACATATGGACAGCATCAGAACCTCTTTTTGGTTCAGTAATACAGATACAGCCAATTTTTTGTCCAGTAACCAATTCCTTTAGTGCTTTTAAACGAACATCAACATTCTCATGGTGAAGCATAATAGGATTAGCTGCTAAGATGTTAGCACCAACCGCCATATTTAATTGGGGATCAAAAAAATCAGTAGCAAGGCAACGCATAAATTCCGCAGTCATTCCATAAGGTTCAAAGTTTAAATCTAATTCTTTAAAATTATTTATTCTAGTAATTAATCCCTCCTTGCCAATTGCTGGTATCCATTCATAAAAGTCTTCGTTATGAGTAATATTATTTTTTTCTTCAAATCTGACAAAAAAATTCTGAACCTTCTTTAAAAAATTAAAGTATTTAGGCTTTAAGATGCTCATTAGATTATTGTTTAAGAAATTATTGCGATTTTTTAAACTCATTTTTTCCAATATTTCGTCATCAATGCATTGCACCATTCCTTTTTTATTTACCAATTAGAGACAACAACTCCATTTATTTATTTAGAATTTTTATTTATAAATTAGTTTTAGTTCAAACTCATATAATAGTTTTATCCAAAAAACCATCAAAAAATAAAATAGATGATTAATCGATTTCAACAAGAATTTTTATTTCATTATGTAATCCACTCGATAGGTCTTCAAAAGCTTTAGGTACTTCATTTAATTTTATTCGTTTGGTTATTATCGGTTGTACATTAACTAATCTTTTTTCTAATAGCCTTGTTGCTGCCTTGAAGGATTCTTGATCAACGAGGTACATACCTTTCATTGTAATATTTTTAGACAACAATTGTAAGAACCCTTTGATCTCAAAAGGCTCGGGATACATCCCAATTACCAATATTATACCTCCCATTTTAATTAATTGCAATGAAGTCATAATTGTTTCAGGCTTACCAACGCAATCAAAAACAAAATCAGGACCTATTTTGTTGGTTAATCTCAAAATTTTACTCCACTTTTTGGGTTCATACACATAATCAGCACCTAATTCTAAAGCTAACTTTTGTTTGGATTCAACTGGCTCAATCACATAAATATTACTCGCACCTGCTGCCTTTAAAGTTTGAATTGTAGTCAATCCAATAGATCCTGCTCCAAAAACAGCAGCGTTATTTCCAATGTTAAACTTAGCTATTTTAAGAGCATGAACTCCATTTGCTAATGGTTCGATCATTGCTCCTTCCTCAAAAGATAGTGAATCTGGTAAATGATGGAGCCTATCCGCTCTTACATTTACAAATTCAGCTAGCGCCCCATTATGAGTTACTCCAACAGTGTGAAGAATACACATAGTTTCTAAACCATGATTACACCAATAACAATTTAAACATGGGATGTTAGGATTTGCAGTTACTCGGTCTCCAATTTTCCATTTTTTTACTTTATCTCCTATTTCTACAATCTTACCTGAAAATTCATGCCCCAAAATTATTCTCTGTGATTCCATTGATCCTGTTAAATATGAGCCGATATCAGATCCACAAATCCCGCAATTCTTAACTTTAATTAAAACCTCATCAGAATCAATTATTGGTATTGGTAAATCTTCCCTTACTTCTACTTTATGTATTTCAGTAAAATAGACGCCTTTTATGTCTCAACACCTTATTTTTAAATTAAAAATTTAAAGAATTCCCATCGAGCCCATTAATTTTGTTGTATCAGGTGTTTCAAAACTTATTTTTACATCTAGGATTGCAGGTTTTCCAGAATTTTTTGCTCTTTTAAATGCTGGTTTGATTTCATTGGGATCAATTATAATCTCCCCATAACACCCAAAACTTTCTGCGCATTTAGCATAATCAAATTCTGGGAGATCTACATCAATGTAACGCTTACCTTTAAATAGCTTCTGTCCAGATTTAATCATTCCCCAAGCATTGTTATTAGCTACAACAAAAATTAGATTATTTAAACCTAATCTTACTGCAGTCTCTAAATCTTGAATATTAATCATAAAACTACCATCGCCAGCTATTGCCACGACTTGTTTATCTGGTTTTGCCAATTTAGCACCAATTCCATAAGGTATAGAGGTGCCTAATTGTCCCATACCAACAGCAGCAAGAGTAGAAAGTGGTTTTCGTAGATTATAATCGTAAAGTTGTTCTGCAGCGGAAACTGATATATCCCCTCCATCAAGAATTAAAATAGCATCTTCATTAAGAGATTCGAAGATATCCTTAATAAGTCTCTTAGGTAATATTGGTATTTTATCTTTTGATAATTTTTTATTTAGTTTTTCAATGTTATTATGTCGCAGTATAACAAGTTCTTCCAACCATTCTCTACCATCGATATTTTTTACTTTTTTTGTTTTTTCAAGTATTTGTAATAAGAATTGCTTACAATCACCTATAATACCCATAGTTATTGGTTTAGAGCGTCCAATTATTGAAGGGTCAATATCAACTTGGATTAATATTTGAGAATCTTTCCATAAAGGTTCATCCCCATGGGCCATAGTCCAAGAAAATTTACAACCAAGAGCCAATATCACGTCTGCTTCAGGGATTGCCTTCAAACCTATCCCTGCTACACCTACTCCTAGTAGACATTTTGATTTTCTAGGTATGGTTCCTACTCCCATAGATGTTGTTATCACAGGTATCTGCAGGTGTTCTACAAATTCTTGTAATTCATTCCAAGCTTCAGCTCGTGAGACCCCTCCACCAGATATTACTAAAGGTTTTTTAGCTTTTAACAAAAGATCTATAGCTTTTTCTATTTGATCATTTTTAATAGCGGGTCTTTCTATTGCACGATAGCTACTTTTATTTAAAATTTGTAATTTATCTTCCTCAATCTCTTCAAGAAAAGCATCCTCAAAGATTTCCAGTAATACTGGTTGAGGCCTCCCTCCTGTAGCTTCTCTAAAAGCTTTATGAACTGCATCTGGTATTTCTTCTATTTTCCGAAGACTTTTTTGGTATTTTGTAATTGGTTTAAACATACTTACTTGATCAAGATTTCCTTGTAAAGTAAATGAGTCTTGTAATTCAGAATTTACCTGTGGCACTATAGCTATAACAGGAATATTATCAGCCCAAGCTGTTCCAACTCCCGAAATTAAATTCATTGCTCCTGGACCAACTGTTCCAAAACAGATCCCAGGAGTATTTGTTACTCTTGCCCAAGCATCAGCTGCATGGGCAGCAGCAACTTCGTGTCTAAAAAGTACAGTTTGTATGCCTTGTTCTCTTCCCCAACGATAAATAGCATCATACATGTTTAAAAATTGTCCACCTGGAACCCCAAATAAGTATTTGACATTTTCCTTAAGAAGACATTTTATTAAGACATCTCCACCATTAATCAATTTCTTCTCTTCTGACATATTTTTTACAGTTTTAAAATTTTAAGTAATAAGTGATATTGTATTTATTTAGTTAAATAATTAACTTTGTTCAAAACTCTGAATATGAATAGATTTCAAAAGTGGAATTTATTAAGTGAATTTAAGAATGTTCTCAATGATTTTGGAATATTTTGAATTTTGTTATGTTTTAAATTTAGTATTTCAAGAGAATTAAGAACCCCTAACATTTCTGGAATTTCAGAGAGATTATTACAACTCAAATTTAATTCTTTAAGTAAAACAAGTCTTCTAATCGAAGTTGGTATTATTTGAATATCATTTCGTTTTAAAATTAGTTTTCTGAGGTTAGTTAGCTTACCAATCGAAGCAGGTATCTCTGGATTCTTCTTATTGAATGTATATTTATTAATGGTTTTAAAATATATAGTTAAATCATTTAACTTTAAAAGAGATTTAACAATTTCTTGGTTTTCTTTAATATACTTCCAATTAAAATAATTGAAGTTTAAAATTTCTACATGTTCATGTTTAATAAGAAGCCATGGTTCACCACCCTTAACATCACTTAATTTTTCAAAATATTTATAACTCACCGGCTCAATTTCATAATTCCCTTTATCCCTTGCAAATAAAGCTTCCACATCTAAGAAAAATCTTGCTTCTTGAGGAACAATCCCTATTAGAGATGAAAATTCTTTATCCCAATTCCTAATTTTTTCTTTAATTTGTTTGAATTTCTGACTACTATAATTATCAAAACAATCAAAAATATTTTTTAAAATTAATGGTGATTTTTCATGTTCAATTACCCATCCTAATAGTGTTAAACCCTTATCTAAAAAATGGTTTAAAATTAAATTTAATGCAGAAACCCTTACTATTGCATTTTCATCTGAAATTAAACAATTCTCGAGAACTTTAAACCCACTATTATTCGTAATTCCTACTTGTTCTAATAGTTTAATGGATTGAGAGCGAATTATAGCATTATCACTTAATTCAATCAATAATATTAAGAGACTGATAGCTTTCTCTTTTTTTACATCTCCAGCTAAAAACTGATTATAAATTATTTCTGGTGATAATGGCTCTCTCATCCATGATCTCATTTTTTTAAAATTTTTTTAATATCTGTTTATTAGGTTAACGGTTTAATTAAATTTTCAAATTTAGATATAAAAAAATGCAGAGATAAATTCACTAATATTGTTTCAAATGGTAGAATAATTGTTAGGTTGTTAATACAAATAATACTTTATAAAAAGGAGAATTAGTATAAAGTTTTATTTTTTTATTAAAGTATTAATTTTCATTTCTTGTTTATTTGTGTTTTTTCGCTTTTTCGAGTATTCATAATGAGGACGTTTAATAGATATTTCTGGGGGAGTCATTGTTAAGATTTTTTTAGCAATCTTAGGATACTCGGCAAGAAATATAAACTCCTCCTTAACTAGTGGTCGTTGTTTATGAACATTGGCATATCTTACAAGCTCTAAGATTTGTCTTGCTTCTTCTTCATTTTTGAAATCTATATTAAAATTATTGTAATTATGTTTAAATGAAGAGATCCCTGAATATTCTCCAGTAGTTATTTTTCTTCCTGTTTCAATTAATATTGTTTCTCCTCTCCCTAATTCGTCATAATCATACAATTCATAATTCTTTCGGTCTTTAAGAGCCCCATCAGCATGAATTCCTGACTCATGAGCGAAAGCATTGTCTCCTACTCCCGGTTGATTAATGGGTATTGGTATACCAAATGCATGTGAAGCATATGTAGCAATCTTCCATGCTTTAGATAAATCAATTCGAGGGTCAACCATCCCTAATTCTTCAATATCAGCCCCATGCTTTAATGCTAAAGCCGTTGAGATTAAATCAGCATTCCCGGCTCTCTCACCCATACTATTAATTGTTGTGTTAATAATAGCATCTTGACCTTCTTCTAATACACCTTTAGCTCCCATAATTGTATTAGCCACTGCCATACCTAAGTCATTATGACAATGTATTTCAAGAGGAATATCAACTCTTTGTGTTAGTTGTTTCATTCTGAAATGCATTCGAAATGGGGTTTCATATCCTAAAGTATCGCAGTAGCGAATTCGATGAGCTCCCGCCTTTTTTGCTGCTAGTGAAAACTTGATTAGATAGTCCATTGATGTTCTGCTTGAATCTTCTGCATTAACACCAATTGTTTTTATCCCTAAATCTCGCGCCCTTTGAACAGCAGCGACCATCATTTTAATGATATCTTCTCCATTATACTTTCCTTGAAATTTGCCATTTATCATCTGAGGAGAAGTCGAGATTGATAAATTTAAGTGCTCTATTTGCGTGAGTTCAATTGCTTTTTCTACATCTGTATCTATAGCACGGGTCCATCCTGAGAGAATAATTGGTTTAAGTACTCCGATCTGAGAAAGTTCCACGTTTGCATTGATATAATTTGTTTCGTGATAGGTTGTTGGGAATCCTATTTCACTTTGATACACTCCCATTCTATTTAATAGGATATTTAAAACTGTTTTTTCTAATTTTGCTAATCCTAATCTGCTCGTTTGAACTCCATCTCTGTTTGTGACATCTAATATATATATTCGATTATCCATTATTCACAACTACCTTAGTTATAATACTAAATACACATTTGATCCTTAATAAGTTTTTTGAAAAAGATTTAATGTTTTTTAGAAATTCCGAAATTGTTTTATGTAAAATCTATTTTTTTTTGAACAATTTTCCAGTTATATGCAAATTATATTGAAAGTGTTAAGATTTAACATTATTTTTTTAAGAAAATTAGTATAACGTTTAATTTATAATATATTTTCGATTATCTATATTATACTAACTCTATTTTTAACATATTAATTTAAAGAGTGGATTAAAATGCGCACATTTGAAAATTATGTTGATGATTTAAAGAAAATGAAGCCGAATGTATATATCGGCGAGGAAATAGTTGGAAGAGACGACTCACGCATCCAAGGAGGCATGAACATAATAAAAGAAACTTTCATTCACGTTCAAGAGCCAGAATATGAAGATTTATGCACAGCAACTTCACATTTAACTGGAAAAAAGATAAATCGTTTTTGTCACATACACCAGAGTGAAGATGACCTTTTAAAAAAACAAAAAATGACACGTCACTTATGTCATCGCGTTGGAGGGTGTATTCAGAGATGTATGGGTATTGATGCGTTAAATGCTCTTTCAGTTATTACTTATGAACTGGATCAAGCCCTTGGAACCGATCATTATGAAAGATTTAAGAAATATTTGATTAATTTTCAAGAGAATGATTTAGTTGCGAGTTGTGCTCAGACAGATGCCAAAGGAGATCGTTTAAAAAGACCGCATCAACAAGAAGACCCTGATCAATATCTTAGAGTAATTGAAACAAGAGAAGATGGTATTGTTGTTCGAGGATGTAAAATTAATATAACAAATACACCCTATGCTGATGAACTTATTGTAGTTCCATGCAGATATATGGGACCTGAAGATAAAGATTATGCAGTGGCATTTGCATTACCAGGAGACTGGGAGGGAGTTAAATTACTTACTCGACCTGCAAGTTTTAGAAAAAGTAAATATTCTCATGCTCCAGGATTAGATTTAGGAGATGCTGAAGCATTCATTATTTTCGATGATGTCTTTGTTCCTAACGAA
>SDBS01007040.1_pt1 | contig 10936 bp, 8 predicted proteins | sample 2277091 | NCBI WGS metagenome assembly SDBS01 (sample SAMN10404972, study PRJNA504765) | marine sediment metagenome | isolation source: marine sediment core GS10_PC15, 163 cmbsf | place: Arctic Ocean: Southern Knipovich Ridge | collected 2010 | reverse complement strand
GGGATGTACTCTAATTTAAATGTTTGAGGTGTCTTTTAAAAGACCCGAGACAATACCCCAAAAAATAGAAAATGTCCCTGAAAATGTCCCTGAAATTCAAAGGATAATTCCGGGCATTGCTTTCAGGGTAACTTTCAGGAAGAAAAACTATACATCCGAAATGTCGGAGAAAACTAGGGAGAAAACTAGGAAGAAAATATTATCTATTTTAAAAGCAACACCATATATTACCATAAATGAACTGGCGGAAATTGTAGGAATTTCACAAAAAGGGGTAGAATGGCAAATAGTAAAACTTAAAAAAGAAGGTAGAATAAAGCGCATCGGCCCCGACAAAGGCGGACACTGGGAAGTGATAAAATGAAAAGCGGGGATACAAAAAATACAATAGTGACTGTAGATCACAAAAACATACCCGAAGGCTGGAAAAAGGTGAAGCTGGAGAAAGTATCTGACCTTTCAAAAATCTCTTGGAAAGTTGGCGATGGGAATTTATCATATATTGGGTTGAAATATATAAATAAATAGGCCCATTTTCTTTAATAGAGATGGTCTGATATTAAATTTAAAAAAGAAATCTGATTTGTGCATCAGCGAGATAGCTGAAATTTTAGGTATTAATCGAGGTATAGTATCGAGAATTGTAGTGTGACAAGGAAGGATGGTTCTTTGTCACACTTAAAATCAAAAAAGAAAAAATAGAATCCTAATATTTATAATAGATTTTAATTTTCGTTTAGGAATGCAAAATGAAAAACAATGAATTAAATACAACATTACCCGAAGAACATTATAAAGAAACATGTAGTCTTTTAAAAGCTATTGATAAAAATAAAATTGCTACTTGGCTGCTAGAGGAAGGATATTTTCCTGAACAAAATATACTTCCTCCCTCTTTTAAAGTAGACAATTTTGTTCTGAAAAGTGATCCATATATTATTGATTTAAAAGATCAACCACGTAGAAATCTTGGTTGTGTATCATATCCAAAGTCATTTTTAACATCTCGTGTTTATGGCATTCAACATCCAAACAATTATCATGATATTGTCTATTGGCTAATTCAAGATTGGGCTGCTATTATTGACCATATATTTAATAATGATAATTTAATTTATACTTATAGCATACCTATACCGGTCAATGCTAATTGCAAAGGAGAACTGAGCCCATTACGATCAGGTCGTCTAATTTATGAATGGATTGAGATGGCCGAACGAGATTTAGTTGCAGAAGCCAATAAATTCGAACTCTTAATAAGGACAGATATTACTAACTTCTATAACTCAGTTTATACACATAGTATTGCATGGGCTTTGCATGGTAGAGATATAGCATTTTCGGATAAAAATTTTAAATTAATTGGAAATAAAATAGATAGATTAGTCCAATACGCAAATGACGGTAGAACAAATGGTATTCCCGTTGGCTCAGCGGTCAGTGATTTAATTGCCGAAATACTTTTAGCAAAAATTGATCAAAACGTTTCGTTAAAATTAAAGGAAAGAAATATTGCTTTTTTGGGCACGCGTTTCAAAGATGATTACAGAATTCTTGCAAATACAGAAGAAGACGCAGAAGAAATATTAGGAGTTCTTTCTGAGGAACTCCATAAGTTTAATTTACTTATTAGCGAAAATAAAACCAAAATTCTATGTTTACCAGAAGGTTTATTTAGGCATCATAATCGTGAGTATTTCCCCTATTCACTCCGAAAGGAAAAAAATGAAAGAATACCATTCAAGTCTTTTGAATTTACACTATTGAAAGTGCTCGATATTCATAAAGCATATCCTGGAACCAGTATAATAGAAAAATTTTTAAGTGAATTATTTGATAAAAAATATAATTTGAGGTTATCTTTTTCAAATAATTTGAAAGTTCGCAAGAAAGAAATTCTAAAAACATTTAGCCTTCTATTTTTACTAAAAAGGGAATCAGAAAAAATTCTATGCTATGTTTTGGCAATTATTGAAGGTATTTATACTACCAGTAAAGAAAAACGTGATTTAAAAAAATATTTACGTGAAATAATAAAACTTGAAACAAAAAAAGCTTTTAAGAAAAAATCTGAGTTCGAAATAATTTGGTATATCTTTTTTTCCCGCTATTTAGGACTTGGACTTTCCTTTTCGTCATATAAAGATAATCCAGTTTTGAAAGAAAATTTATTATTAAAATCAATGATTGCTAGTAGTCAAAAAATATTCTCAGATACTGATATAAATTTATTTAAAGCACCTAAATATTGTCGTGGTATAAGCTTAGCAAAGCAGCTTGCAGTTTTTAATAGGTCTAAAGAATAAACATACGTCACACAGAGAATAACAATTTTTGAACTAATGGAAATTATATTTCAAGAATAAAATAGAGCAATAAAATAAAGAGAGAAAGGAAATTTAAGATGAATTATATTCAACATAATTCGATAACAAATTTTATATGGGGTATTGCGGATGACATTCTTCGGGATATCTATGTTAGAGGAAAATATCGGGATGTTATCCTTCCGATGATAGTTATCCGGAGATTAGATGCTCTATTAGAGCCGACTAAAAAAGTGGTTTTGGATATGAAGAAACAGCTCGATAAGTCAGGTGTTGTTAATCAGGAAGCAGCATTGTGTCAGTGTGCCAGACAGGCTTTCTATAATAGCTCACCATTTACCCTGAGAGATCTAAAAGCCAGAGCAAAACAACAACAGTTAAAAGCTGATTTTGAGGCATATCTTGATGGATTTTCATCCAATGTTCAGGAAATATTAAGTAAATTTAAATTCAGAAATCAAATACCCACACTTATCGAATCGGACATTCTTGGGAACCTTATTGAAAAATTTCTTGATCCATCCATAAATTTAAGCCCTAAACCTATCAAAGATACAGAAGGGAATATATTGATTTTGGGATTAGACAATCATGCCATGGGTACAATCTTTGAAGAACTGATCAGGCGTTTTAATGAAGAAAATAATGAAGAAGCAGGAGAACATTTTACTCCCCGCGATGTTGTCAAACTAATGGCTGATTTGATTTTTCTGCCTATAGCAGATCAAATTGTATCCGGAACCTATCTTGTCTATGATGGAGCCTGTGGAACAGGAGGAATGCTTTCCGTAGCGGAAGATAGATTGATGGAACTTTCAAAAAAGCATAATAAAAATGTGTCTATTCATCTTTATGGTCAGGAATCTCAGCCTGAAACGTATGCGATATGTAAGGCAGATCTTCTTCTGAAAGGTGAAGGAGATGAGGCGATCAATATAAAGTTTGGTTCAACTCTTTCATCAGACGGTTTTTCTTCTCATGAGTTTAATTTTATGCTTTCTAATCCGCCCTACGGTAAAAGTTGGAAAACAGATTTAGATCGCATGGGTGGAAAAACGGATATGGAAGATTATCGTTTTATTATTCAACACGGTGATGATCCGGAATATAAGATGATTACACGCTCAAGTGATGGACAACTTTTATTTTTGGTGAACAAGCTTTCAAAAATGAAGCATAACTCAAAAATGGGAAGCCGTATTGCAGAAGTCCATAATGGATCTTCCTTATTTACCGGCGATGCCGGCCAGGGAGAGACGAATATTAGGAGATGGATTATTGAAAATGATTGGCTTGAAGCCATTATTGCTTTACCTGAAAACATGTTTTACAATACACCCATCGCTACTTATATCTGGCTTTTAACTAATAAAAAACCGGAGCATAAAAAAGGAAAAATCCAACTTATTGATGCTTCAGATTGGTATACTCCTTTACGAAAAAATCTGGGTAAAAAAAATTGCCATCTCACGGAAAAACATATTCAAAATATATGTACACTGATTACGGAATATAAAGAAACCGAGCAATCAAAAATATTTCCCAATAAAGCTTTTGGATACAATAAGATTGTAGTTGAACGTCCATTACGCCTAAGTATTGAACTTAGCGCGGACGCACTTAAGCAGTTCCAAAAAGTTTGTGAAAAAAATAAAGAGAAGGAACTCTCTGATTTAGTTTTAGAAGCATCATTGGAGTTAGGGAAAGGCCCTCATATTGATTTCAACCAGTTTGTAAAATCTATGAATGAATATGCTGAAAAGAAAGGTTTTAAGTTTACAGCTAAAGGGAAGAAGCTTATTCAATCTGAACTGGCTGTGGTAGATGAAAAGGCGAAACCTGTTATAAAAATAATTTATAAGAAAGGCAAAAAAGAATCGAATCCCTTATATGGAACTTATGAAATCGATATAAATGGGAAAAGTCAAATTGTTGAATATGAACCGGATACTAATTTGAGTGACACGGAGCATATTTCACTGTCGGAAAAAGATGGCATTGAAGGATTTTTCAAAAGAGAAGTGCTTCCCTATATTTTTGATGCTTGGATTGATTCATCTAAAACAAAACTTGGTTATGAAATATCTTTTACGCGGTATTTTTATAAACCGGTAAAATTAAGAGCACTGGAAGAAATTCAGAATGATATTTTTGCTTTGGAAAAAGAAACTGAGGGAATACTTGAGGATATTGTAGAGGAGACAAAATAATGAAATTAAATCCTTATCCAAAATATAAAAAAACAGACATTGATTACTTTGATAAGATTCCTTTGCATTGGGACATTTTACCTAACAGAGCAATTTTTGAAGAACGAAATACTAAAAATACTACGAACGAAGCACTATTATCTGTAACTATAAGGCAAGGTGTGATTAGACAAAAAGAGCTTTTGGAAAATTCATCAAAAAAAGATTCATCAAATATGGATAAGTCTATATATAAATTAGTTCTAGAAGGTGATTTGTCATATAATAAAATGAGAATGTGGCAAGGTGCGGTTGGCGTATCAAAATATCGTGGAATTGTTAGCCCAGCATATATTGTTTTAAAATCCAGAAGAAATGCATATTCGGATTATTTCCATTTTTTGTTTAGAACACCCACGTACATTAAAGAGCTTCATAGGTATTCCTACGGAATATGTGATGATCAATTAAGCCTAAGATTTAAAGATTTTAAACTAATAAAATCTGTTTTACCACCCCTCGAAGAGCAAAAAAATATCTCTGCATTTATTTATGCTAAAGAAAATAAAATTGAAAAGTTTATCCAAAACAAACTTAGATTGATTAAATTACTCAAAGAACAAAAACAGGCAATCATTAATCAAGCTGTAACTCGCGGAATTAATTCTAATGTTAAAATGAAACCAAGCGGGGTTGAATGGCTTGGAGATATACCGGAAAACTGGAAGATTTTTCAATTAAAGAGGATAGCAAAATTTAATCCTTCTAAATCTGAATTGTTCTCTAGCATCGTTGTATCGGATATTGCAGTATTTTTGCCCATGGAAGCCGTATCTGTTGATGGTAAGATTAATTGCAAAGAAAAAAGAAAAGTAAGTGAAATTTGGAATGGTTTTAGTTATTTTAAAAAAGGTGATGTGGTTGTGGCTAAAATAACACCATGCTTTGAGAATGGCAAGGGAGCACATCTTGATTTTTTGGCAACTAATTTTGGGTTCGGTACTACAGAATTTGTTGTAATTCGACCATCAAAAAAAATTTGCGGAGGTTTTCTTTATTTTATTACGATGACTTCAAGATTTCGTAAAAACGGTGAAGAAGCAATGACTGGAGCCGCTGGTCAAAAAAGAGTTCCAACAGATTTTATGAAAAATTACATCGTAGCCTTACCTAATATTGAAGAGCAATTAGAGATTCTAAATTTTATAAAACAGAAAAATAATGAAATAGATCGTACAATAAAAAAAACCAAAACCGAAATTGAATTAATCCAAGAATACCGCACACGTCTTATCTCTGATGTAGTTACCGGAAAATTGGATGTAAGAAATATAAATGTTGATAATATTTTGGATGAAGAAATAATAGATGGTTTATCTATTAATGAAGAAACGCAAGACCTCAATAATAGTATTAAGGAGGTTTCTAATGAATACTGATACAAGTGAAAAAGGGCTTGAGGCAATCATTGTTGATTCTTTGGTAAAGGATGCGGGATACAGTCAAGGTAGTAGTAAAGATTTCGATAAGGACCATGCTCTTGATTGGAATAAATTATTTTCCTTTCTTACGGATACACAGAAAAAGGTTGTCGAATCATTGCATTTGGAAGAAGAAGGTGCAAATAGAACTCAATTTTTGCATCGTTTGCAGGGAGAAATTGCCAAGAGAGGCATTGTAGATGTTTTGCGAAATGGTATTAAATATAATGAGTTTAACAATATTGAGTTATTCTACGGAACACCATCCGAAGAAAATAAAAAAGCTAAAGAGCTTTATAAGAAAAATATCTTTAGTGTAACTCGCCAACTTCATTTCAGCAAAGATGAAACTCAGCTTTCTTTGGATATTGCTGTTTTTATCAACGGATTACCGATTGCTACCTTCGAACTTAAAAACACACTAACCAAGCAAACTGTTTGGGATGCTATTCAACAATACAAGCGTGATCGGGATCCAAAAGAACTGCTTTTTCAATTTGGTCGATGCGTGGTTCATTTTGCAGTTGATGATCATGAAGTCTGGATGTGTACGCACCTAAAAGAAAAACATTCGTGGTTTTTACCCTTTAACAAAGGATATAATGATGGGGCAGGAAATCCTCCTAATCCTCAAGGTATAGCGACGGATTATCTTTGGAAAAGTATCCTTAGAAAAAGTGAATTAACAAATATTTTAGAGAATTATGCTCAGATTGTTGAGGAAAAAGACGAAAGAGGTCGGAAAAAATATAAGCAAATTTTTCCCAGATATCATCAATTGGATGTTGTTAAACGCATTTTGTCTGATGTCTCCCCTACAAAAATTGGTAAACGATATCTTATTCAGCATTCTGCCGGAAGCGGAAAAAGTAATTCCATTGCATGGCTTGCTCACCAGTTAGTCGGATTAAAGAAATCAGGAAATATTTTATTTGATTCTGTCGTGGTTGTAACTGACCGCAGGATTCTTGATAAGCAAATTAAAGATACGATAAAACAGTTTGCCCAGGTTTCTGCAATTGTGGGACATGCTGAACGATCCGGCGATTTGAGGAAATTTTTAAAGTCCGGTAAGAAAATTATTATTACAACCGTTCAAAAATTTCCGTTTGTATTAGAAGAAATTGGAGATGAACACCGTTCCAATAAATTTGCTATTATTATTGATGAAGCACATTCCAGCCAAGGCGGAAGGGTATCGGCCAAAATGAATGTAGTTCTTACTGACACTAAAAAAGAATTTGGTGATGATCAGGATATGACTACTGAAGATAAAATAAATCAGCTTATGGAAGCTAAAAAAATGATTTCCAACGCGAATTATTTTGCTTTTACGGCTACACCGAAAAATAAGACGCTGGAAATATTTGGCGAGGCATTTAAGGAAGGCGACAAAGTAAAACACTGTTCATTTCATTACTATACGATGAAGCAAGCCATACAGGAAGGATTTATTTTAGATGTGTTAAAGCACTATACATCTATCAATAGTTATTACCTTTTAACCAAAACTGTTGAGGGGGATCCGAAGTATGATACAAAGAAGGCCCAAAAGAAACTTCATAGATATGTGGAGTCTCACCAAAAAGCGATTAAAGAAAAAGCGGAGATTATGATAGATCACTTTCATGAACAGGTTAGTGGTGCTCATAAAATTGGCGGTAAGGCGAGAGCCATGGTTGTTACAAGTGGTATTGAGCGGGCAATACAATATTATCATGCATTTAAAGAGTACTTGAAAGAAAGGAAAAGTCCTTATATGGCCATTGTGGCCTTCTCCGGAGAACATGAATTTGGTGGTGTTAGAGTAACAGAAATGAGAATTAATGGATTTCCCAGTAATTTAATTCCTGAGAAAATTAAAAGTGACCCATATCGTTTTTTAATAGCAGCAGAAAAATTTCAGACCGGTTATGATGAGCCCTTATTACATACCATGTATGTAGATAAGATGCTTTCCGGGATAAAGGCGGTGCAGACCCTTTCGCGTTTAAATCGTGCTTATCCACAAAAACACGATACGTTCGTTCTGGATTTTTTTAATGACGCGAAAACAATCAAAGAGGCCTTTGCCGATTATTACCGAACAACTATTTTAAGCGAGGAAACCAATCCGAATAAACTACATGACTTAAAATCAATTTTGGATGGATATCAGGTATATGCGTGGAGTCAAGTTGAAGAGTTAGTAGTTAAATATTTAAATGGGGTTGAACGATCCGAGCTTGATCCCATTCTCGATGCTAGTGTTGCGACCTATAAAGTTGAGTTGGATGAGGATGGACAGGTTGATTTCAAGGGAAAGGCGAAAGCTTTCGTGCGGACTTATGGATTCTTAAGTTCAATTTTACCCTATACAAATACTGAATGGGAAAAGCTGTCAATTTTTTTAAATTTCCTTATTTCTAAATTACCTGCACCTCGCGAAGATGATTTTTCGAGAGGTATTTTGGAAGCTATCGATATGGATAGTTACCGGAATGAAATATTAGCAACGATTAAACTCACTTTGCCGGATAAGAATGCCGAGATAGGCCCTGTACCGACAAGTGGTGGCGGGAGAAAAGATGAACCGGAAATGGATCGTTTAAGTAATATTATTAAAGCGTTTAATGACCTTTTTGGAAATATTGATTGGAAAGATGCGGACAAAATAAACAAAGTAATTACAGAAGAAATTCCGGCGAAGGTTGCCGCTAACGAAGCGTATAAAAACGCAATTAAAAATTCTGATAAGCAGAATGCTCGTATAGAACATGACAAAGCTTTACAGCGGGTTATTATTAATTTGTTAAATGATCATACGGAATTATTTAAACAATTTATGGATAATACGAGCTTTAAGAAATGGCTAAGTGATACGATTTTTCAAGAGACGTATAAGGTTGCGGAGTAATATATTTATGGACAAGTTAAAACAATCAAAACCAAGCTATATTGGGCACCGTCAGAGGATAAAAACAAAATATGGAAAATCCGGGTTGAACGGGTGGCTGGATTATGAAGTTTTAGAATTGGTTCTGTCATATGCAATCCCTCGAAAAGATACGAAATCAATCGCGAGGGAACTGCTTTTACGTTTTAAAAGCATTAATGGAGTTTTAGATGCTGATAATAGGGATTTGCAAAGTATAAATGGCATATCAAAACATACTGCTTTGTTCTTAAATTTATTAAAAGATGTTTCTGTTCTCTATATGGAGGAAAGGATGTTTGGAAGAGATTTGCTTTCTTCGCCGCAGGTTGTTTATGATTATTTAAAAGTTTCCTTAAAAGGGCTAATGGATGAAGGATTTATGATGTTGTTTTTGGATAATAGGAATCAGCTCATAGCGATGGAGACTTTAAAAAATGGTACAGTAAATCAAGCCATTGTTTTCCCTCGTAAAATTGTAGAACGAGCGTTATACCATAATGCTGTGGGTGTCCTTGTTGCTCATAATCATCCCTCAGGTTCATTAGAACCATCCCAGGAGGATCAAGAAGTTACAAAAGATATAAGAGAAGCACTGAAAACTGTAGATATTGCTTTGCTTGACCATATTATTATTGGCGGAAATGAATTTTTTAGTTTTAGAGAAAATCAGATTGAGATTGAGTAATAAATGTAAGTAGAATCATATTTTCGTATTTTTAAGAAGAAAAAAAGAGATATAAATACTTATTCCTAAAAAATACATAAATTATCTTTCAAGAAGAGTGATTTTGAGTGACAATTCATTATTGGTTGATCAAATTGAAATTGATAAACATTTTTTTGGTTAGAGAAATAAATAAAAAAGAAATAGGAGCTTTATATAATTTAGAAAATGGAAAAATCAATTTTTACTGATAATTTTCCTGAAGTTTGTTCAGATGAAGAATTACAAAAAATCATAAAAATATTTCCAAAATATGATCCTTATTATATTGCAAGTGGTTGCATAAAAGACCGAAAAATATTATTTGATGATTTATGGCTAATCTATCAACCTTTAGCAGATAAACATTTTTTATCTGACTGCAAAAAACATTTTCATCAAAGAATGTGGGAAATGTATCTGGGAGTTTCCTTGATTAAAAATGGCCTTAATATTTCATCTTCGAAGTCTGGTCCTGATTTTATTGTTAATAAAGGTAGAGAAAACGAGATTTTTATTGAAGCCACTGCTTGTACAAGAGGCACTACTAAAGATGCAGTTCCTGAGGAATATTTAGCAAAAACGCCAGAAGAAATTAAAGTGCAAGATGTACCCTATGACAAAATGTTGTTAAGAATCACTAACTCATTAGATTATAAATATAAAAAATATAAAGATTTTGTTGAAGAGGAAGAGAAGCCTTATGTTATTGCTATTAGTCGATCTGCCCTTGGATATCTTGATGGCATTCCATTAATATTTAAATGTCTTTTTGGCCTTGGTTTTCAGTCATATAAAATGATTAATGGTAAACTCTTTAACGCAGGGTGGAAAAGAAAAAAACAGCTGATTAAAGAAAGTGGTACAAAGATACCAATTTCTTTTTTCGAGGAAGAAGAACATAGTATTGTTAGTGCAGTAATATACTCGGATAGATCTGTTTTAAATTACCCCAAAGAAATTGGTTCTGATTGCATTCTTGTACATAATCCAATGGCAAAATACCCAGTTGATACAAAAATATTTTCATATTTCAAGAAATATAAAGCAAAATACAAAAAAGAAGTTCTTTCTATTATAAGGATTTGAAAAATGGGATCTTTAAAACAGGGGACGGTTCTTTGTTTGACAATCCCCTATTGCCGTTAGCAAGATAAACTTTTACCGGGATGATTTTTATACCCGGGAAAACAAGAAGAATAAATAATAGTAAAATAAAGAAGAATATAGAAAATAAATAGGGACACCAATTTTTGTTGGGAAAAGAAAATGGGGTCAGGCTTCACAGTTTCACAAAATAATAAAATAGGAAAAATAGT
>SDBS01007039.1_pt1 | contig 10936 bp, 12 predicted proteins | sample 2277091 | NCBI WGS metagenome assembly SDBS01 (sample SAMN10404972, study PRJNA504765) | marine sediment metagenome | isolation source: marine sediment core GS10_PC15, 163 cmbsf | place: Arctic Ocean: Southern Knipovich Ridge | collected 2010 | reverse complement strand
CAGGCTTGGGCGGCGTCTTTGGCGCGGAGGAGCAACGGCGGGATTGCAGGGGCGGCTTCATTCTTCGACATCAGCACCCCCGTTCCCCCTCAACTTCTTTAGCTGTTCTTTGACAATGGCAAGTTTTCGCTCGATGCGCAGACGTTTCATTATAGCCTGCAATCGTTGGATGCGTTTGTCGATTTGCTTTAGTGTATTTGTCATATACACACATTACGACGAATACAATTATGTGTGTATTACTATGATATTACTAAATTATTACTCAGATTTTGAGCGTAAAACATAGCCTTCATTTGCAAGTGAAGTTATCTCATACGGCACTGAATGGTTTTTGAGTATTGTTGAAGCTTGGTGTTTATAGCCACGTATTTTTTCGATAGTAGTAATTTTCAGTAATTCATCATACACTACAGTCAAACCAATATTATTTATCAACTCCTCAAAAAAGTCCTGTATTTGACCTGCCGGAAATCCTAAGTCTTTCCCATCATAAAATATTTGGCCGTTTTTGATAGAGAAACCGTTTGGAGGTTCTTTCGCCCTTGTTGTTGATCTCTCGGCTTCCCGCCCATACCCTCCTTTTGCCTGGTCTATCAGTTGACGTGTTGTCGGACCGTCCTTTCGATTTTCACCCATGTAAGCCCATTTGCGGGGCAAATCTGGGATAGTGCCTGACTTAATTATCCTCCTCCGCATACCATCAGTCAGCACAAGCACGTCGCCACTGGTACTATACTGAGCACCTGCAATTTCTCTGTAGAAACGGAGCGCATTCTGGAGATTCTCATAGAACTCTTGTGCCTGAGGAGGGCCGTCTCTTACCTCTAATTCTTCCCTCAGCTTCACAGCGGAGCACAACGCCCGCATAACCGGGCCGACCGTGTCCGGCGATTGCTGCATGACAATATCTTCGTTTTTTTCCCTTCCATCCCTGGCTACCAATCGGCCATCGTACCTTATGTATGCGACATTATCCTGGGGGATGCTGTCGGGGTCTCTGAATATGCCGTCTGCCTCCTCGATCATGCCAGCAAGGGCCGGTAGTGTGCCGGCCAGCACACGGTATAGGTTTTCGGCCTCTGCGATTTGCTTTGGGGAAAGTCCGTCTTTCCATTTTGGGGCTTTTGGTTGTTTCGGCTTTTTCATCTTACGAATCCTTTCCATTCGGGCGGCCCAGGTATCACGCCAGGATTCGTAAAAGCGTGATTCCCCGGACCTGTGCGGGGTGCTTGCCCCGCGACCCAAAAACTCAATTCAAATATCGTTTATTAATCTCCATAAGCCAGTTGATGAAGGTTCGTGCCTCTGCTGGTGGAAGCAATTCGGCCTCCAGTTCGCAGGGCGTGTCCAGTTCGACCTTCACCCACCCTTGCCCGGCATCGATGATCGTCATACGGCCCACGACAAGCCGTGTCGGTCCGATTGATACCGCCAAGTGGCGTTCCGGCCATTCGTCCGGCTCTTGCGGCAATGTCTCATCCCCTGCCTGCTTGTAGGTGTGGGTGGGTACAATGCGTCCAGACATGGCCGACTCGACCTCTGTGGATGTGTGAACGTGCTCTGGCCCTGACTGTGTCTCCTGGCTATCCATAGCTTCCACATTCTCCCGTTCTGCATACGATGTGTCAAGCTTGATCTGCCGAAGTGATCTCAATGATTCGCCTCCGGGTGTCCTCAGACAGCCCCTTCCATGCCTCGACAACAGCCTTCAGTTCAGGGCACTTTTGCAGCAAAATGGCAGAGTAGATGGCAGGACATTTTTTGCAGATTTCATAAGTGCCTGTCTTTTCGTCGGTTAGCTCAGATAGGCCGCGGACTTCGAATCCGAAGGTTGCAGGTTCGAGTCCTGCCGGGCGCGCTGAGCAAGAGCCCTGTTTCTGTGGTGAAATCGTGGTTTTCGGTGTAGTGACGGGGCTTTTCGCTTTTGTCTCTTGTGGTGTTGTTTTTCCCGTTGACTCCAGTTCTTTCCCGTTCTTTGTGCAGAGTTTGGCAGAGTGACTGGCAGTAGATGTAACTTTACCCTGTGATTTTCGTCCGTCGGTCCCCGTTGCCTTCGCTTGCCGCTTCTCTCTGGGCACGGTCGGCACTTTCTTCGCAGCGTCCATGACCTCATCGAGCGAAACCCTGTCATAAATCTTTTCCGTCATCGCCGCCGTCTTATGTCCGAGTATAGCCTGCCGGATCTTCGTCGGTATGCCCGCCTGTCGCATACGACGATTCGCCGTCATCCTGAGTGCGTGAAAGTCGGCGTCTTGGCCGTCAATACTCACAGGAATCTCGGCGCCCTGCAAATCCTCCTTCAACATCTCTGCCGTCTTGTCGGGAACGCCGGCAAACACAAGGGCGATAGGTGTCTTGTGCCCGACGCGTTGCTTGATCTTCTCCATGACCGCTTCCGGCAAAGGCACGGTCCGCGTTTGCCGGTTCTTGGTCTTGTGGTCCTGCACCGTGACCGTGTTGTTGAATGGGTTCACGTCCCGGACCTCAAGCGTTCTGATCTCCGTCTTGCGTAAACCTCCCATGATCGCCACTTCGTACACCAAAGCCCTGTCAGGGCCGCTCAGTCCCTGATACGACTCTGCGTTCTCGACGTACCACAGAAGCCTCGAACACTCCTCATCCGTCAAGGGGCGCCGTTTCTTCTTCAAGTCCCTTTCCATAACGTCGATCATGGACAGGCACTCCAGTGGGTCGATGCTGACTCGCTGTTGTTTCGCAAGCCACCGTGTAAACATCTTGATTGCCCGCAAATAGTGGTTCGATGTGGTCTTACTGATCTTGCGGAGTCTGCGGACCGGTTTTCCGTCGGCGCCCTTCTGTTTCAATACCACGACCTCGCCCTGGTCTCGCATTTTCTTCAGCCACGTCTTGACCTTATGGGCGTCAATGTCTGTGATGGTCTTGAAGCCGCAACCCTTTACAACCTTCTCTGCCCGATAGTGGCTCTGCTGAGCATGTTTCAGCGTCTTTTCGCCCGCCTCAATGTTTTCCTGCCAGTCTTTCAAGTGCTTGCTGAGCAGTTTGCGTGCCTCCGCTCTCTGGCTGTCCACAAGCCCCCAGGACACGAGTTTTCCCATGAGGGTGTCCGGTAGACCCTCCAGCCACCGTTGAAGCTCCACGTCCAGCCGCCGGCCGCCTACCTTGCAGGAAACAAGGGCCTCGATGTTGTCCGCAAGCCCCTGAGTGGCACGCTTGCTCGTAAAGCCTGCGACCCGATGGCGCCGCTGCTTATGGTCGGCGAAGTCAATCGTCCATCGACGGGCCGTGACCCGCTGGCCGTCCCTGCCGGTGTATCTGTCTCTGAATATTCTCATAATTCACCTCCGCTTGCCGCCTTTGGTTTGGTATGTGTTTTTGAATGGTCGCATGGGTTTCACCTCTGAATAAAGCCATCTATTGAATTCCGCATGATAATCACCGAGCAGCAATAAAAGACTACAGTGGCAACGTCAGCTATGATATCAATCCAGAACTTTCCAGACATCTTCTTTGACCAGCAATACCGCCTTGTTTCCCGAAATAACTCGTTCTCTGTGCCCCTGTACATATACCAGTAGAGAATCTTCTTGCGAAGCGCCAATACAAATTGAATGATAAGGCCCAACCCGGCCAAGTCGATGACAAGCCGTTTCTCATCCCACCCCATGTTTGAGGCTCGGTCGGACATGATGAGGGCGCACAAGCCAATGCCAAAGGCCACAAGCCAGTTTCGCATCGCAGAGCCATACCGCCAATACTGATCGAAGTACTCTTTCCGTTTGTTTTCTGTCTTGTCTGTCATATTTTCACCTGTCTTACAAAACCATGCCCCGCCCGGCGCCCGTGCCAGACGGGGCGAAAAGTTGATCTCACCTGTTCTCCAACAGGCCGGCGACAAACATTATCTTCGCGCCGTCTACGCCGTCATCACACTCAAGGGCAGTGACCGTTTCGTTTGCCATGAGTTGGGAAGCCGCCCGCTTGATCTGTGTCTCGAACTGATTGCAGTATCGGTTTGCAATCTCAGAGATGCCGCGCGTGTCGGAGGCTAACGCGATGGTTAGCCCGACGGCTGCCAGAATCTCATCGACAGTGAAGGACTCGAAAAACCTGACTGTCAGTTGATGTTCGCCTTCGTCCTCGGCTTCGGCCTGCTCGCCTGCATCTTCATCAACAGGCTCATCACCGTCTTGCTTGGTCGCCTCTCGATCACAAACCGTCCGAACCGTGCGGCAAGTCAGGTCGAAAAGCTCATCGGTGCAAGTCGCCAGCTTGTCGGCAACTTCCTGAATCTTTGCGGCTCGGCCCTCGGCGGCGGCGTCAACATACGATTCGGTTTCCGTCGGTTCGTCGTCGTCTGTGTCGGCGGGCAGTTCGGCAATGCACCGCTCTAATATCTTCCGCTGATAAGACGGTCGGTACGTGTCCAGCGCCTCCATCACCTTGCCCTGGACATAGGCGGTCCGCTCGTCCGGACTCGCCTGTGGTACTTTGGGGCCTGCCGTTTTCTGCAAGCCTTTGCGGGCCGCCAACTTTTTCTCCATCCGCTCCAACGTGCCGGGGTCGGCGACCTCTGCTTTTGCCAACCATTCGGCAATGGCCGTCAGGCCAATAGTCGCTGCTGCTTTGGTTGTGTTTTCAGCATCCGCACCGGACGGAATTTCCCCGGCTTCCCCGGAATCGTCCGGGATTTTGGGGCCTGCCCTCAAGCCCTCACGCGCCGCCGCTCTCTGTGATTCTGCCGTTGCTGTGTTTTCTTGGGTTTTCATAATACATCCCTTTCAAAAAGTGACCGGGGAATATGAAGGCCCCAAAGAGCCCTGCCGTCCTTACGGATAGACAATCCCCGGCCATGAGTAGTTGATTTACAAAAGGTATGTATCTTTGGGTTCTCATGCTCATACTTTACCCGATCCCACCCCGTTGTCAAATCTTTTCTCAAAAAAACTTTTACCGACCAACGGTCTAAACCGATACCAACCGCCGGTGTCGGGAAATGTGCGGGCGGGGCCTGGCAGCGTTTTTGCGTGTGTCAGCCGGCACTTTAGCGGGAAAAAAGGCTCAGGGGGTGTATTTGTACCCTCCGGCCCCCGTTCGTCGATTCCTGCTTGCTGTAAGTACCGTCACGCATGTCAACGGCGCACGAGAGAGACGGTTTGTCGTGTCGGCTTGCCGTATCACAGCGCCACGGCCCGCTGGCGGGTGTGTTTGGCGACGATCTCGATAGGTCCGGCCCAAACTACCCCCCCAAACCTTCGACGCTCAGAACGCCTCTCAGGGCCTCTCGCGGGAAATCCGGGCTTGCACGGTGGTTGTCAATCTTGAGGCTTTGCAGGTTCGCCCACAAGGGACGATCTCGAATTGGCCGGACCTGTGGGGCAGGGTACAATCAAGCCAGAAAAGTAAAAGCGGTATGGGTTCAGACTATTCCCAACACGCTTCCGGCGGGTCAAGTTCACAGTCCATCCACCTCTCCATGAACACAGCGAAGTCGGCAAGGTTAACCCTGCAATCGCCGGTGAAGTCCATCGGGACAGATCGAACCCGACAAAACGGTTCTGGTGGCACATTCGTTGAGACCAAATCCCACTCGTATGCGGACGCAGTTACTTCATCATAGTAAGCATCATACATCCAATCGTAGGTGTCGCTCTTGATAATTCCAATGCGGGGGTCTACCCAGATTGTATCTTCCGTGTATCCGTAGTAGCCATCGGAGTCAACCCAATCTGAACGCATAAAAACCTTAATACATTCAAAGCTCCCGGCCTGGACAGTGATTGTCTCGCGACCCCGGTATGTTATATAATCGTCATAAGTTGTTGTCCATGACATAGAAGGTTCATCTTGCGCGACGTCCATTTCGCCGTGCCCGAAGTGCCGATTACTATCAGATTCGTCTATCCAGATAGGATATACTTCAGGCGGGTCATTATTCCTGAATACCTTGTGAACATTGTCGTCACTGCTGTCCATGGCTGCCATGATAATAGAATCTGGCAAGATACTGAAAAACTTGCGGGATGTGTCCCAAGGTGAAACAATATCAAGTACAGAGGTCTCGTACCCCCCAACATTGGATGCCCCGGATATCTTCAGAGTGCCTTCACCTGAAAAGTTCACTGATTCATTATCCCATATATATATGTGCATTTGATATCGCCATTCATTTCCAACGTCCAAAAAGCGATCGTTAAACAGCCTGTACTCCGCCGCCCTGACAGTGATTGTGATTGTTGCAATGACCCCCAACACGAAAAACATGCGTCTCATAATGTCTCACCTCCAAACAAAAGCCCCTGAATTTACCAAACCCATTGTACCCTTTTGCCCCGGTCTGTCAAGGAAAACAGGAAAATATATTGTCAAAACGATACAAATGAGGTATAATCCCGGATGAAGCGCTGTTTAAGGGGTATAATCCGGCGATGGTGCAACCGCCCGGCTGCCGTGGCTGCACAGTATCATTGTTCAGCTAATGGATGCCTCGGCCCAAACTACCGACCACGATCAAGACAGTCGTGTAAAGCTGGCCGCCCTGGAGTACCGGGCCCGACGCTGCCGGGGTGCAATCCTCAGACGAAACGGCTTGACGAATTGGCCGTTTTTTGAAAGTCGCTTTTCAGTTGTAAAAGAGCCTGATTTTTCCATCACCTGCGACACAGTTCAAAATAAAGCCTGCCGCCTGCTTGTTCGTCGGGTTGAATTCAAGATTCGTCATCATCTTTAGGCGGAGTTCCAAAAACGATGATTTGCACGCTACCGGGCACGATGTTCTCGGTCAGTCGCCCATCAGCCAGCCTGTCGCCGTACACCTTCTCAATCCGAACCAGATCAACAATTTCCAACTCAGACCGGCCATCTGCATCCTTCAACCGGTCTATGACCTCCACCCTCCCCATCCGTATGATGTCCTCGTGATCAGCATTTCGCAGACTGCGCCGCGCCGCCGCCGTCTCCGTAACCAGAGCCTTGTAGTCGTCGAGACCCAGATGTCGCTCAATCCCCTTGCGTAAAGTACCTTCAGACATGTCTTGCTCAAGCGAGATCTCACGAAGACTCTCACCATTCCGATACCGGGCTATCGCGCCAATGACCATGTTCTTGACCTGACGTTCATCCTCAGTAAGTCCCATGATTTCAGCTACCTGCTTATTAACTTGCTCTTTCATTTTCTGCCTTTCCTAAACTATCGCCATTGATACATTTCCTAACTGCTGTTGGCCTTGCCCGCCTAAAAGATAAATTCCGCAAACCGCTCCTGATTCTCCATAACGTAACGCGGGGCGTCCAGCGGTACGACCGTAAACTGACCTTCATCGAACAGGCTTTTTCGTTGCTTGATCCGATCTGTGATGTAGGGGATGTCGGTGTACGGAGGGCCGCTGTACTCAGTATGCGAGAATCGCAGCAGCTTCTCCCGAATCTTCTCCGGCGTCGCCAAGTACGAAAAATGCCACCCGGCATTGCCGATACACCCCGGCTTTCCTCTGCGAAACGATTGTGGCTCAGTAACGTCGCGCCCCCGTGCGACTGCGGGCGGAGTCCAGTTCCGGGGCTGCTTGCAATTGAAGGCGTAATAGAAAAAGTCCATCACGAGTCCGCACGGAACCTGTAGCCCGTCAAGCTCAGAGGCACGCTCAGGCCGCCATATCTCGTCAACATCACACACGAACACAATGTCGTTGTCCTGCATGTTCACCCGTTTCAGTCCGTCCATGATAGCGTTGCGTTGTGCAGTTTCATTCGCCCATGTGCTGCCGGTTGGCTTTGCCAGGTAGATTACATGCACGATCTGGTGTTTGAACGGTGCAAGGGCGGGATCGTCCATGTGTGCGAGATAGCAAAGGTTTTTTTCCATCCCGGTAAAGGTGTGCGTTGACTCTACCAGAATAAACTTGTCAACAACATCGGCCAGAGTGTTCAACCGGATTTCCAATACCATCAGTTCGCTATCGAAAACGAAACAGTCGTACAGCATGACGCTTTCCTTTCTATTTACTCAGTTTGGTGTTTGTTTGCTTTTTCTCGGCATCAGGCTTGGACGATTGGGCCCGGGCAAGCAACTCGATTAACGCTGCACCCACCTGCAGTCCGGGGTTTACCGAAATTTTTTCGGCAGCAATCTTTTCGGTAACGCCCTGAAGTGCAGCGACGCGGGCCGCACTTGGCGGCAAGGTCCCGCCGATGTCTTTTACCAATTTAATTGCTTTTTGCTTTTCCAAGCCCATGTTTACGCCTCAATTCTTAATATCAATCCCTCAGCACAAAACTGCCGCAGGTTGTCTTGACCTCGCTCCTCGAACAACCGATCTTCTGCCACTTAGCACAAAATCTGTTTGCCATACAATGAAATGACTCGTCAACCTTGCCATTCGACATATGTTCAAGGTATGCGTCGATCACGTAGTTCTTCATGCCCCGCTCCATCGCTTGTATGCAAATGTCGGCCCCGTACATGTGCCAGCCGCCCAGGTCCTCGTCGAACCGCAGGCCCGACAACTGGCGGATTACCAAGCAGTGCTCGTCAAGGCTCTGTGCCCGGCAAGGTAACTTGCCCATTTTGGGATTGCCGTTCGGTTGTTTAATATTACCGGCATATTTTCCATTCAGGTCGATACCGAAAGTTCCCAGAACGCCATAGTCTAAATTACCAATCTCGGTTATCTGCCGGTTCAACGCCAACGCCCAATCAGCAGGAAGGTAAGTATCCTGGTGGCAACAAACAACAACATCGTGAACAGCTTGGCTTATACCATGATTCAAACCCTGAGCCGCAGAGTTGGCATCATATACCGGTATCAACTGTGTCTCCGGGGGAAACTCCCGATCAAGAAAATTATGTTTATACACATCTTGATTACTCACACACGACACAATGGAAATACTGGTTCTTATGTTTTGTGCCTGAATAGTGGACAAGTCAACTTCTTTGCAATCAGGTTTCTTTCTGGCTAACATGAAAACACCAGGGGCCTGTGGGTCCGGCGCAAGTACCCTGATTTCACAATCCATGAAAATCAAAGCCATGTCCGGTACATCAAATCGCCAAAAATCACCCGGATACTCATGACGCTTGAAACCCGTAGATCGCGTCGTCATCAAAATCAGACCATCAGGTTTACATACCTGTTTTATATTCGACACTGCCGTTCGCCAGTCTTTTACGTGTTCGAGCATTTCAGTCGAAATGACTACATCAAAACTGGCTTCACCAAACCGTTTAACGAGGTTTTTTACGCTGCACACTTGATCGACGCCGGGGCCAGCCTGTATATCGACTCCGATATACTCCCGGCAGCCTCGCATTTGAATATGGCTGCGCAGACTGCCATTTATGTTGTAGCTGCCAACCTCAAGCACTCGTTTACCGGCGACATCTTCGCTCGTGAGTTCCGACCCAAACGACAACACTGCCTCGTGACACATTTTAATATCTCCTGATTTCAATACTCTTATCATTTCCGTTCTTCATTGCCGCATCCGCTTTCGGTATTTCAGGATTTCCCCTCGATGTTCTTTGATCATCGCTGCAACCGTTCGCCGGTACCTCTTGAACTCCCGGGCCTTGAGTCCTTCGATATGGCAACGAGTGGACTCAATACAAGTCGCCTGCCCCAAAGCCCGTAAACATTCCTCCACCCGCTTGAGGAGTCTCGTTTTCTGGGCGGCCAAAGTGTACCTGCCGTTCGTTACGCGGGGGACTCGTGGACCCGCGCTCAAGCCGCCATGCTGTTTGCAAGCCCGCTTACCTTTGATCGCCCAAGCACCGCACGGCTTCCCCTGCCGATTCGTTGCCCGGCATCGTCGCTCCGGCGGTGGCGGAAAATACAAGCCGCCAAAAACACGGGGGGCTGTAGTGGTATTTGGCAACGTTGTCATGGGGTTATCACCTTATTCGTGAATGCCTTGGGCGGTTTTGCTTCAACATGCAAATTCTCGCAACCAGTCAACAAGTCCTCAGTTTTGACGCTGACAGGGGTTGACACTGGCTGCCGTTCTTTCGCCTCTGGCCGGCGGCGATCTCTCTGCCACGCCAGAAGTTCACGGCGACGGCGTTGTATCAGTGTGTTAATTCGCTGTTGCCGTGTTTCCATTATCTGCCCTTATCAATTTGTTGCCTGGTCAGTGACAAGTATATATTCTTCGTGAAAGTTCAACTTCACGCATCCTGTTGGCCCGTTGCGGTGCTTTGCGACAAGGGCAGTCATAATGTGATCTGGCCGATAATCCATCTCCCCGCGGTGATAACAATCTTCACGATGCAGCAGCATCACCACATCGGCATCCTGCTCGATGCTGCCGCTCTCACGCAAATCAGTCATTCTCGGCCTTTTGCCCTCTCGGCTTTCCGCCGCCCGGTTGAGTTGCGATAGAGCTAATACTGGGATTTGCTCGGTCATGGCAACAACCTTCATGCATCGCGACAGGTCCGTAATTTGCGCCGTCCGGTTGTGGGTTGCGGTTGCTCGGCTTGCGGGCAGTAATTGCAAATAATCAACCACGAGCAGACCAATTTTGCGCTGGCTTCGCTCGCGCGACACGACAAGCCCCAGGCTGTCCGAAGTGATCCCGCCCCCTTCGATAATGTAAAGCGGCCATTTCTCGGCCATCATCCGGTTGCCGCTCTCCACAAGGCGCCCTAACACCTCTTCGGAAAGGCCGCACAGCGTCCTGCCGTGACGAGCCTTCTGTAGATTGACTTTGCTCTCCATACACATTAGTCTTTGTGTAATTTCCTGCTTACTCATTTCAAGCGACACCAACGTGACGGCGATTCCTTGTTTGATAAGATGTAAGATTATCGACAGCGCAAACGCCGTCTTGCCAACCGACGGGCGGGCTCCCACAACCAGAAGCTGCCCTGGCTGCATCCCACACAGCGTCCAGTCCAAACGACTCATCCCTGTTTGTAAGCCCGGCCTTCGGGTCGGGCTTTTTGAAAAAAGTTGAT
>SDBS01007038.1_pt1 | contig 10937 bp, 10 predicted proteins | sample 2277091 | NCBI WGS metagenome assembly SDBS01 (sample SAMN10404972, study PRJNA504765) | marine sediment metagenome | isolation source: marine sediment core GS10_PC15, 163 cmbsf | place: Arctic Ocean: Southern Knipovich Ridge | collected 2010 | reverse complement strand
AACCATCGGGCCTGCGGACTGGTTGTTCCATCCTTCCCCGAAGCCGCCGACGGCGGAAACCTGCCATTGGTATCCTGAAGCGCAAAAGGCGGGAACACATAAGAGGACAGTGACAAGGACTGCAACCAACGTAACTAACAAAGATCTCGTATTCCAAGACATTTCATCGCTCCCTTTTCAGGCACAGGAATTCCCAAAGCCTGGATTCTTGGTCTTGATAGAGTATTTTCGTCAATTCTCCGGTTGAGAATTTTACACTCTCATCTGTTGAATACGGGAGCCGACAGTGAATACATCACTTTGAACATTGAGAGCTCTAAGCCGACATCCTGCGCCTGCCGCTTTAATTGGCTTCAGAGGGGGTAATAGGTGTTTAAACGTTGCGGTCTTATCAAGTAATATATTGGCTTTCGCCGAGGGCAAGAACACAGACCACCTTGTTTGTTTGTGGTCGGGACGGTCGGATTTGAACCGACGACCCCTGGTCCCCCAGACCAGTGCGCTAACCTGGCTGCGCCACGTCCCGACAACTCAACTTAACCAGCAATCGGTATTGTAGCAATCACAGCACTGGGCGCGCAAATAGTATAATGCGCTTCCTGCCTCACGACCTGTTCAATGCCGGTACAATAAGCACCTGGTGGGTACAGTTTCAAGGAGTATGACGGCTGGAAAACGCAAGACCCCCCATGGGTGGGGGGTCTGCGTACTCCACCGGTTAGATAAAGCCTACTTGATCGCTTCCTTCAAAGCCTTGCCCGCTTTGAAAGCCGGTGCCTTGCTGGCGGGAATCTGGATCGGCGCCTTGGTCTGAGGATTGATTCCCGTACGCGCCTTCCTATTGCGCACCTCGAAGGTTCCGAAACCTACAAGCGAAACCTTCTGTCCACTCTTGAGCGTCTTCGTGATCGAATTCAACACCGCGTCTACCGCCTCTGCCCCGTCCTTCTTGGAGAGGCCCGTTTCGTCTGCAACCGCTTCTGCAAGTTCTTTCTTAGTCAATTGCCTACACCCCCTTCCTGCTCCTCTACAATACTTAGCAGTAACTTCAACAAATCCTAGGTTCTTCCTTTGAAAAAGTCAACAATATGCGGAAAATACGCGCTTTCTTAGCCATAAAGGGCTGAAATAGCATCTATACCCCGGAGAATTTCATTATTCTCGACCTATCTCTTCTTCGTGGTGCGGAAGTGTATTCTCAGCGGGCTTCCCCAGAAACCGTACTCCTCCCTCACCTGGCGGGCTATGAACCGCCGGTAATCCTGCCTGACGAGTCCCGCGTCATTTACAAATATGACTATCGTGGGAGGCGCGACGCTGGCCTGGGTGGCGTAGTACATCTTCAGTTCGCGGTTTCCTTTCCTGGGCGGAGCGACCTTCACCTTTACCCGTGCCAGGAAGTCGTTCAACACCGGCGTGGGTATCCGCTTGTTCCACTCCTCGTAGGCGTCATCAACAAGAGGCAGAATTTTATCAACGCCCCTCCCGGTGACCGCGGACATCCGCAGTAGCGGCAGGTGGGTTGCGAAACGGAACTTATGCGCGATCGCCTCCATCACATCGACGGCCTTGTGGGCCTCCTCCACCTTGTCCCACTTGTTTACCAGGATGACCGACGCTCGGCCCCGGGAATCGATCTTTCTGGCGATTCGCTGGTCATGCTCGCTGGGGCCTTCCCAACCGTCAATCACCAGCATCACAACGTCCGCCTGGTCTATGGCCCGAAAGGTCCTGATGGAGCTGTAGTACTCTACGTCCGAGATACCGGTCCGTTTCTTGCGTATTCCCGCGGTGTCCAGTATGCGGTAGGAGGTACCGTCGCTCTCCACTATGGTATCGATGGTGTCCCTGGTGGTATGCGGCTTCTCGTGCACCAGCGCCCTATCCTCGTCGGCAAGCCGGTTCAGTATCGACGACTTGCCCACGTTTGGTCTTCCCACTATTGCCACCGCAATTTCCGGCTCAACCGGCTCCTCGCCCCAGGATGGTAGCAGGTCGGTGATCATGTCCAGAAGTTCACCTATGCCAAGCCCGTGGTACGCTGACAGGCCTACCGGTTCACCCAGCCCCAGGGCGTAAAAGCCCCCTACCTCGTACTCCAGGTTCTGGTTGTCCACCTTGTTGACCGCCAGTATGGTATTGCTCCGTAGCCGTTTCAGGCGCCGTGCCAGCCATTCGTCGTCCTCCGTGATCCCTGTGTTCACATCCACCACGAGCACCACCACGTCCGCCTCCTCGGCGGCGAAAAATGCCTGGCGCTCCACCTCTCTGTCCAGCCATCCCTCTCTCTCTATCCCCACCCCGCCGGTGTCCACCACCACGAACTCCCTGTCCCTCCATCTTGCGGGAGAGTACTTACGGTCGCGGGTCACACCGGGGGTCGGGTCAACGATAGCCTCCATCCTGGACGCCAACCTGTTCATTAACGTGGATTTCCCCACGTTGGGACGGCCCATTATCGCCACAATCGGGGCCTCGGATTTCATCCCCGAACACCCTGCCCTTCAGTCAACGCGCTCACCAGGCTCCCTCCATCGACCTCGATCGGTCTTACATCAACGCCGCAAGACTCACTCACGCTTGCCGGCGAGGCGCCGTCAATAAAAAGTCCGTCCTCGAGCGCGACGTCCGGCAGCAGGGCGGTCCTGGCCCCAGGGACTCCCTCTAATCCCCTCGCCACGTCCACGCCGGTCATCAAGCCGCAAACGTTCACCGTGTCCCCGAAGAGCGTGTTTTCGCACACCACGATGCGCACTCCCCGGTCCTCCAACCGGAGCGAGGATAGCGCCCACTTTCCCATCGGCGAGCTTACCACCACCGTGTCAACGTTTCTCCCCGGCTTACCCAGTCGGGAGTCCTCCGCCTCGAACTCATCAATCAACTTCCTGGTGAGCCCGATACCGTTCTCGACCTGGGGATACTCACCGTAATACCCGTCGGTCGGAACCTCTTCGCCCGCCAGGTATAAGAACTCGTCAGCGGCAAACGGCCCCCGGGTGTCCATGACCTGCCGCCAGCGATCGAGCTGTTTCAGCAGGTCACCAGCCGATTCCCGGTTGTGACAGAACGACGCCGACAGCTTTTTTCTCCCTGTGGTTGTTATCCCGACAGGGACGACCCCGACAGACGACACCCCTGGAAAGCGCGACATGATGTCACCAAGCGTCTCGTCAAGCTTCTCCCTGTCGTTTACGCCTCTTATCAGCACTACCTGTATGTGGACATCAATCCCCCCGTCCAGTATAGCCTCGAGGGCGTCCAGGGCCATGTTGGCACCATTGTTTCCGAAGAGTTTCACGCGGAGCCCGGGCTCGGTCGCATGCAGACTGACATACATCGGCGATAGCCTCTCGTCTATGATACGCCTAATGTCCCCATCTCCCAGGTTGGTCAGGGTGATGAAGTTACCCCCCAGAAAGCTCAGCCGGTAATCATCGTCCTTGACATATATCGTTTCCCTGAGGCCGGCGGGGAGCTGGTCTATGAAACAGAACATGCAGTCGTTGTTGCAGGTCATGGTACTGCCGAATATCGGTTTATCCACCTCTATCCCGATGGGCCGCCCCAGTGACTCTACGGTCACCTGCAGGGCGCCTCCGTTCCTCTCTATCTCCAGGCGATGCGGAACATCGTCCATAAGCAGGAGCTGGAGATCTATCGTGTCTCGCAGGCGCTCCCCGTCAATCTCGATTATCCGGTCCCCTTGCCGTATGCCCGCCTGTAGCGCCGGCGAGCCGGGTTCAACTGCCCTTATAACGGCCGGCCCCACCAATTCACTCTCCACCGCCCGGCTCTCCTTCCTTCAATTGCACACCGGTTCACGTTAACCCAACCAAACAACCGTTACAAGGAGCAGCGTGCATGCCAACACAAACTCGATATTCAATCATCTTGGGTTATAATTAGTAACCATTTTTATTAGCAATCGATAATCAGGGAGAGTGAGTGTGACTTCATCCGGAAACAGTGCGATCAAGAACCTTGGAATCTTCGGCCACGGCGGTTCAGGGAAAACGACACTGTCTGAAGCGCTTCTTTACGCCACCGGCGCCATCAACCGCATGGGCGACGTCGAAAAAGGTAACACCACCACCGACTTCGACCCGGACGAGATCAGCCGCAGCATATCCATCAACTGCGCGCTGGCCATGGTGAACTGGGCCGGTACAAGGATTACCCTGCTGGACACCCCGGGGTACGCTGATTTTATCGGCGACGCTATCTCCGCGGTTCGTGTCGTCGACAGTTGCGCCTTCGTTGTATCCGGGGTGGACGGTGTAGAGGTCCAGACCGAGATAATGTGGGAGAAAGCAGCCGAACTCGGCTCCCCATCGTTTTTCTTCATAAGCAAGCTGGACCGTGAGAGGGCCGGCTTCGACCGGGTGCTGGACGATATCAGGAAGACCTTTGGTGGCAACGTGGTGGCGCTGAACATACCTATAGGCGAGGAACACGACTTCCGGGGAGTCATAGACCTCCTGAACGGAAAGGCGTACGAGCTGGAAAAGGAGGGCAAGTCGAAAGAGGTGCCGGTGCCCGACTCGCTCAAGGACGCACTCGCCAGCGGTCGTGACAGGGTCATCGAGGCGGTGGCCGAGGCTGATGATTCCCTGCTGGAGAAGTACCTGGACGATGTCGAGCTTTCCGCCGAAGAGATCTCGGTTGCACTGAGGAAGGGCGTGCTGGAGCGTAGCATTTTTCCGGTCCTGTGCGGGTCCGCGTCCAAAGGCACTGGTATCCCCGAGTTACTCGACTTCATTTCCGATGTGCTTCCCCTCCCCGGGCAACTGCCCGACATTGTGGGCAAGGTGCCCGGCGGCGGCGAGGAGGTCGCTCTTCCGCGCAGCCCGGACGCTCCCCTGAGTGCCCTGGTCTTCAAGACCCTTGCCGACCCCTACGTTGGAAAGCTGACCTACTTCAAGGTCTTCTCCGGCGTTCTCAAGAGTGACTCCACCGCCTTTAATTCGACCAAAGGCCAATCGGAGAGGATGGGCCAGCTTTTCCAGGTGACCGGAAAGGAGCAGACGGGAGTTACTGAACTCGGGCCTGGCGAGCTAGGCGCGGTGTCCAAGCTGGGATACACCTCCACCAGTGATACGCTCTGTGACAAGAAGAACCCGGTGGTGTTGCCGCCGATCGAATACCCGGCCCCGTTGATGTCGCTGGCTGTCGAGCCCAAGACAAAGGGTGACGAGGATAAGCTGTCCACGGCGCTGGGCCGCTTGCGCGAAGAGGACCCGATGCTCGAGGTCAGGCGGGATACCGATGTCCACCAGACCCTGATAAGCGGCGCCGGCGAGAACCACCTGGACGTCGTTGTGACTAAGATGCGCCAGAAGTTCGGTGTGGACGTGCTGACCGTGGCCCCCATGATCCCGTACAAAGAGACCATCAGGAAGTTAGTGGAGGCCCAGGGAAAGCACAAGAAGCAGACCGGGGGACACGGGCAGTTCGGTCACTGCTATCTCCGGCTGGAGCCGCTGGGCCGTGGTGAGGGCTTCCAGTTCGAGGTGAAGATTGTGGGCGGGGCCATCCCCAGGCAGTATCTGCCCGGGGTGGAGAAAGGTGTTATCGCGGCGATGAAGGATGGGTTCGTAGCGGGTTACCCGATCGTAGATATGAAGGTAACCGTTTACGACGGTTCTTTTCACTCGGTGGACTCCTCGGAAATGGCGTTCAAGATGGCCGCGTCTAAGGCGATAAAAACAGCGATGGAAGATGCAGACCCGGTCATCCTGGAGCCGATAGTGGACGCGCACGTAACCGTCACCGACCAGTTCATGGGTGACGTTATAGGCGACCTGAACTCCAAGCGCGGCCGAATAATGGGGATGACGCCTAGAGGTAAATCGCAGGTCGTTCAGGCACAGGTGCCACTCGCCGAGATGTCCCGATACTCAATCGACCTCCGCTCGATCACCGGTGGACGCGGTTTTTTCACCATGGAGTTCTCGCATTACGAGGAGGTCCCCGATCACATCGCCCAAAAGATAATCGCCGATCAGCAGCGTGAGCGGGAAGAATCTTAGTACCTAGAGGAGGTCCTTCAGAGTCCGCCACACGCTGTCCAGCGCCAGCGGCAACACCCTGACTCTCGCTACCACCGGCATGAAGTTTGCGTCACCTTTCCACCGGGGTACCAGATGAAGGTGAACGTGGTCGGATATCCCCGCGCCGGCCACCCTTTCGATATTGATACCAATGTTAAAGCCATCCGGTTTGTAGGCTTCCTGTATCGCTCGCATGCACTGCTGGGTCAGTGTCATCATCTCCCCCAGCGCTTCCGCGTCCAGGTTCTCAATGGTCCCGGTATGCTCGTATGGAACCACCATCAGGTGCGCTGAGGAGTATGGATACAGGTTCAGTATCACGAAGCAGCGCTTCCCTCGTGAGAGTACGAGGTTTTCCTCATCGTTACCCTCGGGCTCGGATGGTTTGTCACAGAAAATGCATCCTTCTTGTTGGTCCACGCTCTTCACGTACTCATACCTCCAGGGTGTGAATATCACTTTCACTTGCTAAACCTCCAAAGAGTGCTTGCTGTCTATCTCTCTGGAAAGGTCCGCCACGAACCTGTCCACCTCCACGTCACGTTCGTCCCTGCCTGCCAGCGACCTCACGCTCATCTTGCCCGATTCAACCTCTTTGTCACCCACTATCACCATGTAGGGAACTTTCATTTTCCACGCCTTTCGTATCTTGTTCCCGGTCCTCTCGCTCTCGCGGTTTACCTTCACCCGTATGCCACTGCTTTCCATCCGCTCCCGGATATCCTCCGCGTATGGGACATGGCGATCGGCGATGGGCAGTATCTCGACCTGAACCGGCGCCAGCCAGAGTGGAAAGGCCCCGGCATACTGCTCTATAAGGATTCCCATGTAACGCTCAAGGCTGCCCAGCACTGTGCGGTGTATCATCACCGGCGTGTGCTCCCGGTTATCCGCGCCGGCGTAGGTCATCTCGAAGCGTCGGGGCAGGTTGAAATCGAACTGAATTGTGGGGCCCTGCCAGTAGCGGCCCAGCGCATCCTTGAGCTTGACGTCGATCTTGGGGCCGTAGAATACCCCTTCCCCCTCATCTACGACGTACTCGAGCGACTGGTCCTCCAGCGCCTTTCTGAGCAGTTCGATCGCCCGTTCCCACTCCTCGATGTCTCCCACGTAATTCTCCGGCCTGGTGCTCAAGGCAACCTGAAACTCGGTGAAGCCAAACGCGCGCTGGACCTCAAAGGCGAACCTGATCGCGTCGTCTATCTCCTTTTCCGCCTGCTCCATGGTGCAGAATATATGAGCGTCGTCCTGGGTGAAGCCGCGCACCCTTAAGAGTCCGTGTAGAACCCCTGACCGTTCGTGCCGATACACCGTTCCCAGCTCGAAGAGCCTTAGCGGCAACTCGTTATGCCCGCGGGTCTTGGACTTGTATATGTATATGTGCGCCGGGCAGTTCATCGGCTTGATGCCGTATCCCTGGCCATCGATTTCGAAGAAGTACATCGGGTACTGCATCTGCAGGTGCCCGCTCGTCTCCCATACCTCCCTGCGCATGATGTGAGGAGATATTACAAGCTGGTAGCCTCTCCTGGCGTGCTCCACCTTCAGGAAATCCTCGATGACCGTACGCAGTATGGCACCGTTGGGATTGTAAACGACCAGGCCGGGGCCTATCTCGTCGTGGATGCTGAAAAGATCGAGCTCGGGCCCCAGGCGCCGGTGGTCACGCTTCTCGGCCTCCTCCCGCATCCGCAGGTACTCATCCAGCTCCTCGGAGGAGTCAAAAGCAGTCCCGTATATCCTCTGCAGCATCTCCCGCTTCTCGTCACCCCTCCAGTACGCCCCCGCGAGAGACAGCAACCGCAGCGCCTCGAGCCTGCCGGTTGAGAGTAGGTGTGGCCCCCTGCAAAGGTCTACGAACCGGCCCTGCTGGTAAACGGTTGCCGTATCGCCCTCGATATCTTCAAGGAGTTCGACCTTGTACTCCTCGCCTCTCTCCTGGAAAAGGGACAACGCCTCCTCACGGGAGATCTCTTTCCTGGTAAGTGGCAGATCCTCGGCGACGATGCGCGCCATCTCTTCGGCGATAGCGGGCAGGTCCTCCGGAGTGAGCACGTGTTCCATGGAAAAATCGTAGTAGAATCCGTTTTCGATGGACGGCCCGATTGCCAGCTTCGCGTCTGGATAAAGACGCTTGACCGCCTGGGCCATGACGTGCGAGGCGGTGTGCCGGTATGCCTCCCTGCCACGTGGCGTATTGAAGTCGAGAAATGTCAGATGGCAGTCGCTCTCCAGGGGCCGGTTCAGCTCAACCGCTGCCCCGTTCACCTCGGCGATGACCGTGCCTTCGTTCGCCCGAATGCCCGCTTCCTGGAGCACGTCCAACGGAGTAGAGCCCCTCGGCACCTCCACCGTTGTCTCGTCCTCTAGGATTACCTTTATCATCTTCCCGCCCAAACTTGAATACCTACCGGGACAGGCTCTCGTTTATACCTGTAATTGAATGGTGGGCGCGAGTAGGATCGAACTACCGACCTCTTCCGCGTCAAGGAAGCGCTCTCCCACTGAGCTACGCGCCCACATAGCATTGATTTTAACGCGATAATAGTATCTTATGACAAGTGAAATTTCAAACGACCGGGGCGTAGAAGATGCCGATCTGTTTTAAGTGCGGAAGTGCAATTGAGCCGGGTAGGAATTACTGCAGGGAATGTGACGTTACCGGCAAAGCCCAGGTCGAGCGTATGTTCAGCTTAGTCGAGGAAAGCCCTTACGAGAAGAAGCGGACCTCGGGTATTCGCTTGGTCGCTATTTTTATGGTCGGTATCTTGGCCTTGCTGATGATTATCACCTATGCCATCTACACCATGATTCCCAGCGGTCCGGAGTTCGCCTCCAAGGCGCAGGCCGGGATCTGCCGGGGCAACATGAGACAGGTGGAGTTGGAGATAGAAAGGTACTACGATGTCGAAAACGAGTATCCGCCCACCGGCCACATTGACGAGGACCACCCCCTGGTGGTTGACCGATACCTCGATGAGTCACCGAAATGCCCGACTACCGATCATTACTACCTGCTGGTTGAAAGCGGCTCCCGGGTTGTGGTCACCTGCGACAGCGGCGAGGACAGACACGCGATCTGAATCCGGGCCTTCGGCGGCTGGAGTATCAGCGTTGGGGGAAACATATGGTAAAAACCTATCAGCACAAAGGAGTGTAACCCAATGAAGAGAATGATCTGCATACTGTTCGTGTCTTCGGCCATGATTATGCTGGTACTGGGCTGTGGAGGCGAGAACGTAGCTGGAACGTATGAGGCCGCCGATGGAAGTAAATATGAATTTGCAGGCGACGGAAGAGTAATCATGACGAAAGTTGTGAATGTCGGAATTGAATACGACGACAAAGGAAATGTGATTACAGAAGGAACCCCGGAGGAGTTTGAGATCGAGGGTACGTATAAAGTCGAGGGAAACAAGGTCACTGTATACGATCAAAGAAAAGATGAGGCCACGGCTACCGTCCTCGAGATACAGAATGGTGATCTTATCGAGAGCGGGTCTAACCTGCGGTACACCAGGAAACAGTGAATTATCATTGAAGACCGAAGCAAAGGATCAGTCAGTTGCGGATACCTATATCCGTGAGATTTATACTATGATCCAGGGTATCTACTTTGCATCTATGAAGAATAGAGCTTGAAGCCAGGAAGTCGAGTTGAAGGAGGTTGGGACATGTTCAACGCACCTGAAGACCTGAAGGACCTCGATGCGGGACTGGAGCGCCTGGAAGGGTTGATTCCAGGGCCCATAAAGGGAGTAAAGGGGGCCATGGATGCCATTGAGTCTCCCGGCGTTTTTGACAGGAAAACAAAGCTGTGCATGTGCATCAGCGTCATTGCTTATCACCGCTGTGAGGACTGTGTGGCCTTACACGTTCACAAGGCCCTCGAAGCAGGGGCCACAAGGCAAGAGATCCTGGAGGCTGCTTCCATTGCGATGGCTTTCGGTGCCGGGCCTTCAATGGGATTCACCGCTACGCACATACTCCCCGCAATCGACCAGTTCGAAGAAGAGATGAAGAACAAGCAGGTGTAAACGCACAACGATACTGCAAGGACCGGCTTGCTGAGCCTCTTCTAACCTGCGTCAGATACTGTACGCTCTGGGCGCCTGAGATCATTATCCGTATGTAAGTTGCAGTCGCGCTCTATTACTGGATCGGTATGTTCTGTTGGGGCTGCCCCTCCGGGGGGGACGGCACCTGCTCAGGAGTGGGTTCTTCGGAAATTCCAGCCATCATGTCTATGTACCAGCGGCCCTTGTATTTCTGACAGTAGATGGTCCGCTGTTCTTCGGGGAGTTCGGTGACATCGATAGACTCGGGCTGACCTGGTGCTGACCCGCTAGCTTCGACGGCAATCTTGCCCCCGGTAAGGATGACCTTGGCATGATCCTTGTTATCCGGGTTGATCTCGGTTTTCATCGTTATGCCCTCGAAGGTCTGGCCTCCTTCCTCCAGTTGCTGCTTCATGGCGTCCTTCTGTTCTTGAGTGATCTCGCCCACCTGTTCCGGGAGTATGCACGAAAGATAAGAATCCACATTCTTGTTCCCAACCGAGTCGGTGAACTTCTTGACGACCTGCTCAGGCGTATTCTCCTCGCCACCACCGCACCCCACAACAACCAGCATGCCCACCGCCAACAGGAAAACACAAAGTACTACTGTAAACTTCCTCAATCTATTACTCCCTTTCTTAAACCGATATTCCTCATCTATCTTCTCCATTGCCAACATTCTACTACGATTCGCGCCTTCCGGCACGTTTAGTCGTCGTTTACCGCGTTGTCTCCAACCTCATGGGCAACGCCATCTGTAGATTGAGCCCATTATCTGACCCATTCCTATTTGTGCTTAGTTTGCTCAGATGCTTTCGTAGTGCGGGTT
>SDBS01007037.1_pt1 | contig 10937 bp, 9 predicted proteins | sample 2277091 | NCBI WGS metagenome assembly SDBS01 (sample SAMN10404972, study PRJNA504765) | marine sediment metagenome | isolation source: marine sediment core GS10_PC15, 163 cmbsf | place: Arctic Ocean: Southern Knipovich Ridge | collected 2010 | reverse complement strand
TATGAAAGCTATAGTAATGTTAGAAGACGGCTGGCAATGTGAATGCAGCAGCTTCACCGGTGAAGGTGAATCTTATGGTGAGCTGGTGTTCAATACAGGGTTAACCGGCTATCAGGAGATCATCACAGATCCATCCTATCACGGGCAGATTGTGCTTATGACAAACACTATGATAGGTAATTATGGGATCCGGTATAATGAGGATGAATCGGTAAAAATCCACACAGAAGGTTTTGTGGTAAAAGAGTATTCGGGAGAAGAGCTGAATGAAAAAGCTGCCCGGTCGATTAAATACTGTCATACCCCTCCGGAATATGATATATCAAACAGCGATCCTGCCTCTTTAAAATATCACAGTAAAGTCAGGTGCAGTCTGTCTGACTACCTTTACAGCCAGAAGGTCCCCGGTGTGGAAGGGCTGGATACACGCTCCCTCACTAAGTATATAAGGGAAAAGGGAGCCATGAAAGCGGGAATTACCACAAAAACAGTGGATAAAAATGCGTTTCTGGAAAAGGTGAAAAAGTCTCCCGGGCTGCCGGGAAGAGACCTTGTCATAGAGGTAACAGCGGAAGAGCCCTATCTGTACAGCGAGGGGGAGGGGTACAGGATTGCCGTTCTTGACTGCGGCGTAAAAATCAGCACGCTCCGTGAGCTTTCGACAAGAAACTGCAGGGTGGAGGTTTTCCCTGCTTCATCTTCCAAAAATGACATCATGAAAACAAAACCTGACGGAGTGCTGCTGTCCAATGGTCCCGGTGACCCCTCGGCATTAAGGACAGTGGTTGAAACGGTTAATGGTCTTATTGGTGAAGTTCCCATTTTCGGCATCTGTCTCGGCCACCAGTTGATAGGATTGGCTCTCGGAGCAAAAACATATAAATTAAAGTTCGGGCATCACGGTGGAAATCACCCTGCTAGGGATGAAAGAACGAAAAGGGTTTTTATCACAACACAGAACCACGGTTTCGCGGTAGATACAGACACGTTGAACAAAAAGGACATCGAAGTAACCTTTATCAATTTAAATGATTATACTCTTGAGGGGTTAAGACATAAAAAGTTTCCGCTGTTTTCGGTACAATTTCATCCGGAGGCCAGTCCCGGGCCGCGTGATACGCTCTATCTGTTTGATGAATTTCTTGGTTTGATTGGAAAGCACTGATGCCTAAGAGAAACGACATAAAAAAAATTCTTGTTATCGGATCCGGGCCTATTATCATTGGCCAGGCCTGCGAGTTTGATTATTCAGGAACACAGGCCTTAAAGGCCCTTAAAGAAGAGGGGTATGCCGTGATTCTTGTAAACAGCAATCCGGCAACAGTCATGACGGACCCAAAAATGGCAGACAGGACCTACATTGAACCTCTCTCAGCAGAGACAGTTGCTGATATTATTGCCCGCGAAAGGCCTGATGCGATCCTGCCCACCATGGGCGGGCAGACCGCATTAAACCTGGCCCTGGAACTGGATGAAAAAGGTATTCTTGATAATTTCTCAGTAGAAAGCATCGGGGCTGATATTGATGTTATAAAGAGGGCGGAGCAGAGAGAGCTGTTTAAAAAGGCAATGGAAGAAATCGGCCTTGATACTCCCAGGAGCGGGCTTGCTCACACGCTAGAAGAAGCCGGGTCGGTTTTAAAGAATATCGGGCTTCCGGTGATAATAAGGCCCAGCTTTACTCTCGGCGGGCTGGGCGGCAGCATTGCGGATAATGAAGAAGCCTTTGAAAGGTCAGTTTCGCAGGGCCTTGAAAGCAGCCCCATCCATCAGGTGCTGATTGAAGAGTCGATTAATGGATGGAAGGAGTTTGAATATGAGGTGATGCGGGATAAAAATGATAATTCGGTCATAATATGCTGCATCGAAAATATTGATCCAATGGGTATTCATACAGGTGACAGCGCGACCGTTACACCTGCAATGACTCTCTCTGACAGAGAAAACCAGTATATGCGGGATGCGTCAATCGCGATTCTCAGGAAAATAGGGGTTGAAACCGGAGGTTCAAATGTGCAGTTTGCGATGAGTCCTGAAACAGGCCAGATTGTCGCGATAGAGATGAATCCGAGGGTCTCCAGAAGTTCCGCGCTTGCTTCAAAAGCCACGGGCTTTCCGATTGCGAAAATTGCCGCCAAGCTCGCTGTTGGATACACTCTGGATGAAATGCCCAATGATATTACTAAAAAAACCCCCGCGTCCTTTGAACCGGTGATTGATTATGTTGCCGTGAAACTCCCGCGTTTTACATTTGACAAGTTTCCTGGAATACGGCCGGAGCTCTCTATTCAGATGAAATCTGTTGGTGAAGTAATGGCTTTAGGCCGCACTTTTCTTGAAGCAGTGTTCAAGGGGCTCAGGGCTCTTGAATATTCAGAAAAATGGTATAAGGTAGCTGCTGAAAAGAGCTCTGATGAAATCATAGAGATCCTGTCAACAAAATCACCGGACCGTATTCCTTTTATCATCGAGGCGTTGAACCGTGGTGTAAAAGAGGAGGATATATCACACCTTACAGAGATAGATCCCTGGTTTATCAGGATGTTTAAAAAGTCATCGAGCAGAATACAGTATATTAAAAATAACCCGCTGGACAACAAAACCCTGAGAAAATCAAAGATGATGGGGTTTTCAGACGAGTATATAGGATATCTTAAAAAGATGAGCGAATTTGAAGTTAGGGAGTTACGTAAGAAGGCGAAGATCCTCCCCACTTACAAGATGGTTGATACCTGCGCGGCTGAGTTCGAAGCTTATACTCCCTATTTCTATTCCAGCTATGATACTGAAGATGAAACCATCATTTCGGAAAAACCTAAAGTGCTCATTATTGGGGGCGGACCAAACAGGATCGGGCAGGGGATTGAGTTTGATTACTGCTGTGTGCAGGCTTCCTTTGAGCTTGGAGACCTGGGCTACGAAACAATAATGATAAACAGTAATCCTGAAACGGTGAGCACCGATTATGATACCTCTGACAGGCTCTATTTTGAACCTGTCTTCTTTGAAGATGTAATGAACATAATTGAAAAGGAAAAACCGATCGGCGTCATTGTTCAGTTTGGCGGTCAGACTCCCCTCAATATGGTGCGGTTTCTCGAAAAAGCAGGGGTAAAAATTCTCGGAACATCTGCTGAATCAATAGACAAGGCTGAGTCGAGAGAGGAATTTTCCAGACTTATCGGAGAGCTTGGCTTAAGACAGCCGGAGAACGGAACGGCGAAGAGTGTGGAGGCGGCACTAAAAATTGCGGGAGATATTGGCTATCCCATACTTGTGAGGCCTTCATATATTCTCGGCGGGAAGAAGATGGCGATTTTTTATGATAATGATAAATTAAAGAGTTACCTGAACATGAATATGCAGGTTTCAGAAACCGACCCTGTACTCATAGATGAGTTTCTGGAAGACGCCTTTGAGTATGATATAGACGCGGTTTCGGACGGCAACCTGGTTGTGATTGGCGGCGTTATGCAGCATATCGAGGACGCAGGTATCCATTCAGGCGATTCTGCCTGCTCCCTTCCTCCGGTTAAATCAAAGCCGGAGTGGATCGAAGAGATTAAGAGGCAGACCAGGCTCATTGCTAAGAGCCTCGGGGTTGTCGGGTTGATAAATATCCAGTTCGCGGTTAAGAAAAATAAGGTGTATGTCCTTGAGGTAAACCCTAGGGCTTCACGTACCGTACCCTTTGTTTCAAAGGCGAACGGGGTCCATTTAGCTCGTATAGCGACAGCGCTGATCATGGGAAAGAGCCTGGAAGACCTGGGTATAACGAGTGACTTTGAAGCTTTATATGTGTCTGTCAAGGAGTCTGTTCTGCCCTTCAACAGGTTCCCTGGAGTTGACCCGCTCCTCGGTCCTGAAATGCGCTCAACAGGAGAAGTCATGGGAACAGGGGCATCCTTTGGAGAAGCTTTCTATAAAGCAGAACTTGGAGCTGATACGCCGTTACCGACAACCGGTACGGTTTTTATAAGTGTAAATGATTTTGATAAGCCCACAATACTCCCTGTTGCCAGGAAATTAAAAAAATTAGGATTAAACATCACATCGACAAAAGGCACCGCAGCCTATTTATGGGATAATGGGGTCTGGGCTGATGTTATTCAAAAGGTAAGTGAAGGGCATCCCAATATTCTGGATTTCATTAAACATTCAAAAATCGATCTTTTCATTAACACACCTCTAGGGAAAGAGTCGCAGATGGATGATTACAAAATGAGACTGGCGGCCTTAACACACGGAATACCCTATACTACAACAACTTCAGCCGCGATAGCAGCGGTGGAGGGAATAGAAGCAAAACTGGGCGGTCATATCTTTGTGCGGCACCTTCAGGAAAACCCGCATATCTATTAATTTCCAGAACAGGCTGTGTTAATAATGTTCGATTGTGTATTCGTAATTATGAAGTATACCCGGATAGGTTTCATCGACAAGATCAATAACCCTGTTCGCCATGCTGTCCAGTATATGCTTATCTTTGGAAACATAGACGATTCCCAGCACGGCCCGCTGGATGGAATCATGATCTTCGATTTCTGATATGGAAGCCCTGAATTTAGACCAGATCCTGTCCTTTAATGCCTTCACAACCCTTCTTTTGTCCTTCAGGGAGTTGGAGAAGGGAATGATGAGGACGATCTTTGTTATCAATACTTTCATAAGGCTAATATGATAAAAATATGCCGGAGCTTCAAGAGAAAGATAGGCGGTAGTTTTTCATAGTTTTTTATTGATTCAGCAGGAATGAATTAATATATTCATTCTTTAATTAAAGGAGGCATCATGGGCTATGATTTGTGCATTTTTGATCTCGACGGAACGCTTATCGACACCCGTGTGGATATTACTGCTGCAGTCAACGACATGCTTTCTAATTACGATCTTGGGAAAAAAGGTGTTGATGAAGTAACAGGATATGTAGGTGACGGGATCAGGAAGCTGGTGGAACGGTGCATTATGGATAACAGAGCGGATATAGAACAGGCAATATCTGTTTTTAAAGCTGCGTACTCATCCCGGTTATTGGAAACAACAAAACCTTATCCCGGGGTTTTTAGGATGCTGGAGCAGCTTGGAGGTCGATATAAGGCTGTTTTAACAAATAAATCCTATGATCTTTCGAAGGCTATTACAGACGGTCTTGATCTGTCGCACTTTTTTACACTTATTATCGGAGGAGATACTTTTGATTTAAAAAAACCGTTCACTGATGGAATTGAGTATATAATCAAACATTCCGGAATAAAAAAAGAGAAGGCAGTGATGATAGGAGATGGGAGGAATGATATTCTGACTGCTGAAAATGCGGGAGTGGCTTCTATTTACGTTACATATGGATTCAGTAAAAAAGACATAATTAAAAATTTACACCCGGATTTCATGATTAACGATCCTTTAGAACTGCTGGATATATGCTGATAATATAAGAAAAATATACTGGAAAAATTTGATTTTTTAAAATATATAGTTTACTATTATTTAATAAATAACGCTATTATCATAGTGTAAACCACAGCGGAGAGAAACATGGCGGGTGAAACAATAGAAAAAATTAAGCAAAAAGAGCTGGAAGCGGCCGAGATAGTAAAAGAAGCAACGGACGAAGCGTATAAAATAATTTTGAACGCCAGGGAGAAAAAAACAGAATTTATTAATGAAAAGGATAAGCTGCTGGAAAAAGAGGAGATCCAGATAAAAGAGAAGTATAATAAAGAGATGCAGGAAGTTTTGAAACAAATAGAGGATGAAGAACAGAGAGAAATTGAGAAAATAAACACGCTCTGTAAAGAAAATCATAAAAAAGCAAAACAATTTATATCGAGCGAGATTGTAAAAGAATAGGAAAGTAAACTAGTTAATCATGATGGAAATGTATTTCTTGCCTATGGTTTTTACAAAGGAATGACACACAAAAGTATTTTCTTTTTAAGAGATAATCACTAACGATTAATAAGTATGTATACCATCTGAGAGACCGACAGGTAAAAAGCTATGGCACTGGATCCAGTTCAAAAGGTGGAGATCACTGTACATAATTCTGTGACGGACAAGGTCATCGAAGAGCTTCAGGAACTCTCGCTGGTCCAGATTGATCCTCATTCAATTAAAGACTGGGAAAGTGAAAAGGAAGCAATACAGAGCACAGAGAAGGCCCTCATTGAGCTGAAAAAAGAGGTAATTGATACTGAAAGGGCTTTAAGTTTTATTGGAAAATATGAACCCAAAGTCCCGTTTCTGAAGAAGTTTTCTATCGAGCCTGAACAGGTATCAAAAGACGGGCTAAAGCGTATAATTGATGAAAAGAATGCAACACAAATCCGGGAAGAAGCTCTTGCAATTGAAAAAGAGATCAATGATATTGAAAGCACAATAAAGGATCATAATCAGAAAATAGATGAGCTTCTCCCTTTAAGTAATTTCAATGCTCCGCTGAGCTTCCTTTCTGATGAAGGAAAAACAGAGGCTGTTATTTCTAAACTAAATTTCGAAGATTTTGAAACTCTCATAAAAAGCGATATTTCCGACTTTGTCCATGTTGAAAAAATAAGCGGTGAAGAGACCATATTTTTCTATATAATTTTCCATAAAAGCGTAAAAGAGGAAATAGAGCGGCTTGAAAAGGATTTTCATTTTGAACCTCTTTCTCTGCAGGATATTTCCAAAACACCCTCCGAAATAATAAACGGATATAAAGAAAAAATACGTGAGATGGAATCAGTTAGGGACAGGCTGAGCTTAAAGGCTTCGGAAGTTGCAAAGGAAGCGGCGATACTCCGCTTTTATTATGATTATCTTCAAACAGAGGTTGAAAAGGAGAGCGTCAAAGAGAGGTTCTTCTATACAGAAAAGGTATTGGTTATAAATGGATGGATGCGTGAGAGGGATTATAAGGTTTTAAAAGAAGTTGTTGGTAAACATCAAGAGGCCTCTGTTGAAATAATTGAAAAAGAGGAGGAGGAAGTACCTCCCGTTGTGTTTAATAACAACAAGATTGTTTCACCTTTTGAGATGATTGTGACCCTCTATTCTCCGCCGAATCCAAAGGAAATAGATCCGACACCGATTCTAATGCCCTTTTACGCACTGTTCTTTGGAATCTGTCTGACAGAAGCAGGCTACGGGTTGGTTATTGCTCTTACCTGCTTTCTGGGTTTGAAAATCCTCAAACCCAGAAACAGCATGAAGAAGTTTTTAAACCTGTTTTTAATCCTGGGTGTTTCAACATTTGTTATCGGGGCGCTGATCGGCACTGTATTTGGTATCAATTTTGATATGCTGCCGGAGAATCTTTCCTGGTTGAGAGAAGCCAGGTATAAGATAATGATATTTGATTCCAGTAAGGACATCCTGACCTTTTTCGCGATGTCCCTTGCTTTGGGAGTCATCCATCTTATCACGGGCTATATCATTAAGATGTACATGCTGATAAAAAGTGGAGACTGGGTAGAGGCGGTGTGTGATCATCTTCCATGGGTCTTTTTACTTCTTTCCCCTGTTCCCAAGGTGCTTATAAAGGTACTTCCCGCTCAAGAAAGTTTACTTAATTTCCTGTTTTATGTTTTACTTGCTCTCTGGGCGGGTATCCTCCTGCTTTTTTCAGAGAGAAACTCATGGAACCCGGTAAAGAGACTGGGTAAAGGCCTTTTTACCCTTTACGGTGTATCCGGTGTTCTGGGAGATGTCCTTTCATATTCAAGGCTTTTAGCACTGGGACTTGCTACCGGAGTGGTTGCGGGAGTAATGAATACTCTGGCCGGAATGATCAGGCAGATCCCTGTAATCGGCATTGTTGGAATGGTGGCTGTTTTGCTTGGCGGGCATCTCTTTAATCTTTTTATCAGCGGGCTCAGTGCGTTTGTTCATTCCATAAGGCTGCAGTTTATGGAATTTTTTACAAAGTTTTATACGGGAGAGGGAGAGCTTTTAGAAACATTTTCCGAAAAAAGAAAATATACATATGTTCCGGTTAAGAAATAAAACCGGGATCATATATAAAAAACTATTAAGAGGCGAGCAATAAAATCTCATAATTATTGTAAGTTTACTTGCCTATTCTTAAGGAGGATAAAATGAATGTTGGACTTTTTCTCGCTATTGCAGGAGCCGGGATTGCCGTTGCTCTGGCCGGTACAGGATCCGCGAAGGGTATTGGGCTTGTGGCAACTGCAGCTTCAGGGGCAATGACTGAAGATCCTAAAAAGTTTGGGAAGTTCTTGCTTTTAATCGCACTCCCCGGAACACAGGGTATTTACGGCTTTGTCATGGGATTTTTAACGCTACAGAAGATAGGCATGCTGGAGGGAAACATTGTCCAGCTTACCATTACTCAGGGGCTTGAGGTTTTCTTTATGAATTTTCCCATTGCTATTGCGGGTCTTTTTTCGGCGATCCATCAGGGAAAGGTATGTGCCGGAGGGGTAAACCTGATTTCAAAGCAGGAAGGTGAAATGGGAAAAGCTCTCGTTATGGGCGTTCTGGTGGAGTTCTACGCAGTTCTGGGACTGCTTGTTTCGATATTTATATGGTTGTTCTTAACATTCTAAAAATATTGAGGAATGGAGATTTAGTATGTCGGTAGAAGGGATTATAGACCGCATCATTGCCGACGCAGAAGCAGAAGCCAGGGAGATTATAAGCGGGGCTGAAAGCGAAGCTCAAGGCATAAGTGAGGATGGGAGGAGAGAAGCTGAACGCTATTTTGAGAGCCAAAAGTCGCAGCTTGATGAGCAGTACAGGAGAGAGAAGGAAAGGGCCGTACTAAACAAGAGACTCGAGCAGAGAAAGAATATGCTTCAGGCCCGGCAGAAGTGGATGGACAGGGCATTTACAGATGCCTATGAGATGCTTGTGGGTCAACAGCTTTCAGAATACAAGGATCTAATTACATCGTTGATTGTTAAAGTGTCTCACACGAAAGATGAAGAGGTTGTTTTCGGGAAAAAAGGTGATACAAAATACCTGGAAGGGTTAATAAAGGATCTGAATAATAAGACAAAGGGAAAGTTTACTCTTTTGAAGAAAAAAGGGGATTTCCCATGGGGTTTTGTATTGAGGAAAGGAAAGGTCGAAATTAACATGTCAATTGACAGCCTCTTTAAATACAAACGTACAGATTTAGAGCAGAGAGCATGGGAGATTTTTAATGCAGAGTAGCATAGAGTTTGTCGAGATAAGTGATTATGCCTATGCTGTTGCAAGGATAAGGGCGCTGGAAACCAAACTAATAGACGGTAAAGATTACAATACACTTATCGCGGCCCCGGAAGAGCGTTTTTTTCCGCTATTTACTGAGATAGCAAGAATAAAAAATGATGGACCTCCCCTTTTATCTGCTCTTGTCAAAAGCCTGGAAGAATCATTTACCGAAAGCTTATACCTGGTTAAGTCTCTGATTCTGCAGGATGAAGTAAAGAGGCTTATCTCTTTAAAGTACGATTATGAGCTCCTGAAACTGATTATCAAAGAGGCAAGGGGTCAGGAAATAGCTATTCCGACCGAGATATCGAAGCGTTCTAACTACTCCTATCCTCTATTGAAATCTCTGCTTGAGAGTGGAAAAGCGCTCGATACGGGCAGTCTGATCTATGAAACCTATAATTTATTGAAAAACGCTAGAGATCTTACAGGAAAAATAATAGACAATAGCTGTGATAACTCATATTATTCTGAACTTTTCCAGATTCTTGAGGAATACGGAAATGGATTTCTGACAGAGTATTTTATTAGAGAGGTTGATGCTAACAATATTATGACAGCCTTGCGGTTGAAGGTACAGGGCGCAAAACGGACAGCCCTGAGAGAGCGGTTTCTTCCTTTTGGAATTATTGATATTTCCTTCCTTGAGCTGGGATTTGACCTCAACCTGGAAGGCTTTTCATCCAGGATTGTATTTTCACCGCTGTCTGCGGCTTTAAATAATACAGGAAAAACAGAGGATGAAGGGGCTCAGGCGGCAGAGGTTGAGAAACTGCTTGAAGAGGAGTTAATAAAATATTTGAAGGAAAGCCTCTTTGTAACATTCGGTGTAGAACCGCTGTTAACCTATTTGTGGGTCAGGGAGGCTGAAGTAAAAAATTTAAGAACTGTACTTCTTTCAAAAAGCGCCGTCGTAAGCCCTGAAGAAATTAAAAAGCATATAAGAGGATTTTATGGCTAGCATAGCTATTCTGGGTGAGGAGAGGAACATCCTTGGTTTCAGGCCCTTTGGTGTGGATATATATTTTTATTATAAAGGTAATGAGAATATTGAAGAATGGTTTAATGCTGTAGTTAAAAAAGGGTACAAACTTATATTAATTACTGAAGATATAGCAGTAAAGTTGAAAGAACAGATAGACGCATTATGGGAAAAGGACCTCCCCGTTGTATTGACAATAAGAGGACTGGGAGAAACATCAAGAGTCGCTTTTGAGCGCCTGAGAGGCCTTGTTATAAAGGCAATTGGGACAGACTTATTTAAGGAGAGTTAGTATGGATGCCGGTAGTATAGTAAAGGTTGCAGGTCCGCTTGTTATTGCCGAAGGCATGCAAAATGCAAGAATATACGATGTTGTACGTGTGAGCGAACAGAGGCTTATGGGAGAAATCATAGAAATGAGAAGAGATGAGGCCTCCATACAGGTATACGAGGAGACAGGCGGACTCGGTATAGGTGAACCTGTATACCTTAGCGGCCATCCCCTCTCGGTGGAGCTGGGGCCCGGACTTATAGAGTCCATTTATGACGGGGTCCAGAGACCGCTTGATATAATAAGGGAAACAGCAGGGGATTTAATTACAAGAGGCATTGATATTCCCGGTCTTTCAAGGGACAGGAAATGGAGCTTCAATCCTTCGGTCCGGGTGGGCGACAGTGTCGCGGAGGGTGACGTACTGGGGACCGTTGAAGAGTCGGTCCTTGTTGAGCACAAAATCATGGTGCCGCCGGG
>SDBS01007035.1_pt1 | contig 10938 bp, 7 predicted proteins | sample 2277091 | NCBI WGS metagenome assembly SDBS01 (sample SAMN10404972, study PRJNA504765) | marine sediment metagenome | isolation source: marine sediment core GS10_PC15, 163 cmbsf | place: Arctic Ocean: Southern Knipovich Ridge | collected 2010 | reverse complement strand
TTTTATCCGGGCGTCTTTTATCGACATCTAGGTGTGATTAAGGGTAGGTTTGAAAACCTTAAATGTACTGCTCCCCATGATATTACAGGAAAGATCATCCGGGACTATCTTCCTGTTGGCACAGGTGAAGCCCTGGTAAACAGGCTGATGAACAGATCGAAGGAGATCCTGCTTAAAAGCGAAGTTAATGCAAGGAGGATATCCCAGGGTAAAAAGCCGGCGACCCAGATCTGGCTATGGGGTCAGGGATATAGAGTTGAAATTCCAGCAATTTATGATAAATACGGGGTAAGAGGCGCCGTTATTTCGGCAGTGGATCTTATCAAGGGTATCGGCAGGCTCGCCGGGCTTGAGGTGGTTAATGTAAAGGGAGCCACCGGCTGGATTGATACCAACTACGAAGGAAAGGCGGATGCAGCCTTGAAATGCCTGCAGGAAAAGGATTTTATTTTTGTTCATATTGTTTCAACCGATGAAACTTCTCATACCGGAGATGTAAGTTTAAAAATAAAAGCCATCGAAGATCTGGACAAAAGATTCCTGGGAAGGTTGCTTAATAACATTGACGGCGACTTCAGGATTCTGATTATGCCTGACCATCCCACACCTGTCAGGATTAAGACACATACTTCGGATCCGGTTCCTTTCCTGCTCTATGGAAAAGATGTGAAGGCAGATAAGGCAAAGAGATATTCGGAAGCTGAAGCGGAAAAATCAGGCTTATTCATCAGAGAAGGCCATGAGCTGTTGAACCTTTTATTTGAGACTTTCCCGCCGTAATCTATCAATTCGCGTGTTACTGAAGAATCCTTATTTTCGATTATTGACAGCTCATCAATCATTTGATGACACTCATGATTGTCATATTGTAAAAGTTTTGTTAAGATAACCGGATTTTAAACCATCATAGTATAGGAGTTACAGCGTGAAGATTCTTTTCAGCGGCATACAACCTACCGGATTGCTGCATCTGGGTAATTATTTCGGGGCAGTGCGAAATTGGGTTGATATACAGTATGATTATTCCTGCTATTTCTCTATTGTTGATCTTCATGCTGTTACTATCCAGTATGATCCGAAGGTCTTTGTTGGCCAGATCTTTGAGCTTGCTCTGGGTCTCTATAGCTGTGGACTCGATCCGGAAAAAACAAAATTATTTATCCAATCTGAGGTTCCAGGACATGCAGATCTGACCTGGATCTTCAATACGGTAACCCCGCTGGGGGAGCTGGAGAGAATGACCCAGTTTAAGGACAAAGCCAGGCAGAACCGTCAGAATATCAATGTGGGTCTTTTGGATTATCCGGTGCTCCAGGCGGCAGATATTCTGCTCTATAAGGGCGAGGTGGTTCCGGTTGGCCAGGACCAGGTGCAGCACATTGAGTTCGCCCGGGAAATTGCCAGAAAATTCAACAGCCGCTATGGCCGGACATTTCCCGAGTGTCAGGCCAAATTAACCAAAACCCCGCGCATCCTGGGACTTGACGGCGAGAGCAAGATGAGCAAGAGCCAGGACAATTATATTGCCCTGTTGGATTCCCGGGATGTGGTATGGGAAAAGCTGGCTCCGGCAAAAACCGATCCGGCGCGTGTAAGGCGCACAGATCCCGGCACACCGGAGATCTGCAATATCTTCAACTACCACAAGGTTGTGACTCCGGAAGAAGAACAACAGGAGGTGGCTGAGGGCTGCCGAACTGCAGGTATAGGCTGTCTCGATTGTAAGAAAAAATTGCTTGGCAACCTGATGAAGGTACTGGACCCCATTCAGGAGCGCTATCAGGAATTGTCCGGAAAGAGAGATTACGTGCGCCAGGTGCTGGATGAGAATGGCGCGAAATGCCGGAAAACTGCGGCAGGTACAATGATTGAAGTAAAAGAAAAGATGGGTTTGAACCCGGTATGGAAAATCTAGAAGGGAGTAAGAGGTTCCAGGGCCACTAAAGCGATAATAATTAAGAGCCCAGGTAGATAGTTGGCTGTCTTTATCTTTGACAGCCCGAGCAGGTTGATGCCGATCATCAATACCATCACGCCGCCTATACCGGTTAGCTCTGCCAACAGGAGGTCATTGACCAGGGGTTTAAGCTGATTGGCGAGCAGGGTAATGCCTCCCTGATAGAGCAGTATGGTAAGAGCAGAAAAGGCCACTCCGATTCCCATAGCTGCCGTCAGCATAACGGCCATAAAGCCGTCCATTACCGATTTGGTAAGTATCAGCTCATAATCACCTTCGGCGCCGGCTTTGAAAGCGCCCACCAGGGTCATGGCACCCACACAGAAGAGAACCGATGCATTTAAAAAGCCATAGCTGAAATCTTTGCCGCTCTCATTCCCGGCAAATCTATTTTTAAGGAATTCACCCAGCTTTAAAATGGCTTCCTCTATTTTCCACCACTCACCGAGTATGCCGCCCAAAATCAGGGCCAGGGCCAGGTAAACAATTTTAGTGGTGGAAAAGGCCATTCTCATACCCAGCACCATGGCTACCAGGCCGGCGCCGGTGTAGACGATCGTTTTAAAGGATTCAGTGATCTTCTTATGGAGCAACAGGCCGAGCAGAGAACCCAGTAATACGGTTGCGCAATTGATAAAGGTAGCGATCATGGCTTCAAATAATATATCTAAATGTCGTAATAGAGAGCGAACTCCCAGGGATGGGGGCGCATATCTAAAGCCTGAACCTCATTGGTCAATTTGTAATCAATCCAGGTTTCAATTACATCCGGAGTAATAACATCACCCTTAAGCAGGTAGTTATAATCCTCATCCAGGGCTTTCAGGGCTTCCCGAAGAGAGCCGGGGGTCTGGGGCACATTGGCCAGTTCTTCCGGCGGCAGATCATAGATATCCTTATCAAGGGGTTCACCAGGATCTATCTTATTGAGAATACCATCGATTACCGCCATCAATAGAGCTGAGAAGGCCAGGTAGGGATTGCAGCTGGGATCGGGACAGCGGAATTCGAAGCGTTTTGCCTTTTCTGAAGGGGAGTACATGGGTATACGAATAGCTGCGCTGCGGTTTCTCCTCGAATAGGCCAGGTTTACCGGGGCTTCAAATCCGGGAACCAGCCTTTTATAGCTGTTGGTAGTGGGGTTGGTGAAGGCTAATAATGAGGGGGCGTGTTTCAAAACGCCGCCGATAGCATAGAGCGCGGTTTCTGATAACCCCGCGTATTTTTCCCCGGCAAAGAGGTTTCTGCCATTCTTCCATAGGGAAAGGTGGATATGCATACCGCTGCCATTGTCATTGAAGAGGGGCTTGGGCATAAAGGTCACGGTTTTATTGTGTTTCTTGGCAGTGTTCTTCACAACGTATTTATACTTGAGCATATTGTCGGCCATGGTGACCAGCCGGCCGAAGCGTATATCAATTTCAGACTGTCCGCCGGTTGCCACTTCGTGATGCTGGGCTTCCACAGGAATACCAAGTTCTTCCAGGGTGAGCATCATCTCACTTCTTATATCCTGGAGACTGTCAGTGGGGGGCACCGGAAAGTAACCTTCCTTATAACGCGGTTTATAACCCAGGTTGGGCTCTTCCTTCCTGCCGGAATTCCAGCATCCCTCTACTGAATCTATGTGGTAGTAGCCCTCGTGCGTATTCTGGTCAAAGCGTATATCGTCAAAGATAAAAAATTCCGCTTCCGGGCCGATATAAACGGTATCTGCAATTTTTGTGCTTTTCAGATAATTTACTGCCTTCAGGGCGATGTTTCGCGGGTCACGGGTATAATCCTCGCCGGTAATGGGATCGCAGATATTACAGATCAGCACCAGTGTTTTATCTTTGAGAAAGGGATCGATAAAAGCCGTATCTGCCACCGGCTTCATCAGCATGTCGGATTCATTTATACTCTGCCAGCCGCGGATGGAGGAGCCGTCAAAACCAAAGCCCTCTGCAAAGGAATCAACATGCAGCTCCCTTACCGGGATTGAGATATGCTGCCACATTCCGGGAAAATCCATAAAACGCAGGTCAACAACCTTGATCTCTTCATTCTTAATCAGTTCCAGTACGTCCTGGGGGCTCTTAATCTCTTTCATCTTATGCTCCTTTTAAATGGTGAACTTATAACTTTTTGCTGAACTAGTAAATACCCTGCCGTTTATTTTTTAGAAGCTGTAATCGATCAATTATGCGGTTATCCGGGCGCTAAAGTTTGGGGCTGCTTACGCTTGTGTTAAAAAGGCCGGACGTTCTATAATGATATCAGGCGGATGATGTATGGCTGAAGCAAAAGCAGATATGCTGCACAAGGTAAGGCAGGTATTGGATGAGAAGTAGCTTTTTCTTATTGCTTTGCGTGCTCTTTTTCTGCTTTGCTTTGCAGGCTGGGCAGGCTCTTGAATTGGCTGAAATTGTGGGTATGGAACTGGAAAAGGCTTATGAGGATTTTGGGACCCCGGTCGAGGTTTTTCCTGTAAGGGGAGAAGAGGAGTGGCAGGACGATGTTGTATTCTACTATGACTCCCATTTCTATCTTTTCTGGTTTGAAAATCGGGTTTGGCAGGTCAGGGTGGATAATAGATATCCCGGGGAGTTTATAAAGCTGAAAATGGGCAATTCCGAGGCTGAAGTAATAGCAGGGCTTGGTGTGCCGTTTAAGAGAGAGGGAAATTCTTTATTCTATAATTTGCAGGACCGCGCTTATCCGCTCAGGCTTAGATTATCCTTTGACAACGGCTTTCTGGTAGATGCCTACTGTTACCGCAGTGATTTCTAAATGAATCGATCATCCCTCTGTCTATCATTAACCGGTGCCACTATCACTGAAAATCTCCAGGAAATAGAAAAATACAATGCCTACTGCGACCTCTATGAATTGCGTGCGGATTATCTTGAACCTTTAAGTATATCGGCTCTCTCCTCTTTTCCCGAACAGGTAAAAAAACCGGTAATTCTTACAGTAAGGCGTGCGGCTGACGGCGGACATTTCAAAGGTTCGGAGACTGAGCGCTGTGGTATATTAAGGCGGTCTTTGGCATCCGGCTACCGCTATGTTGATTTAGAGGAGGATTTTCAGGATCAAAAGACTGAGCAGGCTGCTGAAGTGAGCGGCGTGACTGTAATCCGTTCTTTTCACGATTTTTCAGGTGTGCCCGCTGACCTGGGCAGGCGTCTCAGGAATATCAAGCGTAATCCCGGTGAAGTTATAAAAGCGGCGGTTATGGTGCAGAATACACAGGAGCTGCTCAAGCTGGTGGAGTTGGCCCTGGAGCTTAAAGTCCGGGATGGATGGGGAAACCGGATTATTCTCGGTATGGGTCCCATGGGCTTCCCCACCAGGGTGCTCTCAACTTTCCTGGGATCCTCCATAACCTATTCCTCTGCCCCGGGCAGGCAGGCCGCTCCCGGCCCTGTTGACCCGCAAACCCTGGTGGATCTGTACCGTTTCCCCCTGATAGATGAAAATGTCAGGATCTTCGGTGTAATAGGCAATCCGGTTATCCACTCTGAATCCCCCGGGCTTCAAAACCGCGGCTTTTCCCTGCGTGCCATGGATGATGCCGTATACCTCCCGTTTCAGGTGGATAACCTTGAAGCCTTTTTTCGGCTCGCAGAAGTGCTTGATATCCGGGGCGTTTCCGTAACCATACCGCATAAGCAGGGGGTGATCCCCTTCTTGAGCAGTAGGGATGAGGGTGTTGAAGCCGCGGGCGCCTGTAATACAATTGTATGGCGGGATGGATTACGCTGCGGCTATAATACCGATATTTCCGGTTTTACGGCTCCCCTTAAAGAGAGTATGGGCGGTGCGATACCTGCAGGGCTCCGTGCCGCGGTCATAGGCGCCGGGGGTGCAGCCAGGGCGGTGGTTTATGCTCTGCGCAGGGAGGGGGTCGAAGTGCTCATTCTCAACCGCACGGTGGAGCGGGCAAAAGAGCTGGCCGCTGTTTTTGGCTGCTCCTACGGCAGTCTTGGGGAGCAGGAAAGAATAGCTGATTATCCGGATTTAATTGTCCAGACTACCAGTGTGGGTATGAACCAGGAGGACCCGGAATACGACCCCATTCCCGATTACTCCTTCAAGGGTGGTGAGATAGTCTATGATATTATCTACATTCCGCGCTTAACACCACTTCTGAAAAGGGCGGTGCAGTCAGGATGCCGGGTTATTAATGGCTGGGATATGCTTGCCGCCCAGGCCGGAATCCAGTTCAGACTCTTTACCGGGCAGGATTTTCCACGGGAAGCGAGTTCTGGAATTGCTGACCAGTATTGAAGATATACTGAAACTGTAACCTTTTTATTGAAGAGTTGTTTCTATTTATGTAGCTTTTCTTTGTTCATAGACTCCTCCTTATTCAAAGGGATGAAAGAGCGCACTCTTTCATCCCTTACTTTTAAAAGAGCAGAAATTACTTTTCTGGTAATGAACGTTTGCTGTTTTTTTCCAGGAGATCCTTGATGATCTTGGTATTGTCCATCAGGGAGCTGAGGCTGAGGTTGTAATGGATACGGTAGATACTACGGGCAAAAAGATCATCAACCTCGGCGTTGAGATACCACTCCCTGTCCAGCAGGTCGGCATTGTGGTAAACGGCATTAGTGCCGATAACCCGGTAAAGAATGTTATCGCGGTAAGCTTCTTCAAACTGTTCTATTGCCGGGCCGTTAAAAAAGGGCAGGCTTACCGCGCAGATAATCCTCCTGGCTCCCCTATCCTTAAGCGCTGCAATGGCCTTTAGAATAGTGCCGCCGGTACCCAGCATATCATCCGCCATAAAGACTATCTTGTCTTTTACCTCGCCTAAAAGCCGGATACTGATAATGTTGCTGTCCCTGGCGGTATAGGAAACCTTGGAATAATCACGTTCCTTGTAGATCAGACCTAAAGGTTTTTTTAAGGAGCTGGAAAAGAATTTATTACGGTCTATGGCACCGGTATCGGGTGAAATAATCACCAGGTCCTTACTCTGCAAATCTTCAATTTGGGCAAGTATCTTTAAGATTTGATAGGAAGCATGGAGGTTTTCCACACGTAGACGGTTAAAGCTGTTTTCAATCTCCTTGGAATGTAAATCCAGGGTTATGAGCCGGGCAACCCCAAGGTATTCCAGTATCTGTCCTAAACGGGCGGCGGTAAGCCCCTCACGGCCCTTTTTCTTGTGTTGACGGGCATAGGGATAGGCTGGCAGTACCACGGTAACCCTCTTGGCTCCCGCCTGCATGGCCGCATCAATAGTAACAAATAGCAGGAAAATATGGTCATTCACCGAAAGCACCTGTTTGTCGCTGCCACTGTCAAATGACAGGGGGTAGTGGTTTTCTACATCCTGGATTATATAAACATCCATGTTGCGCACTGTAGACAACAGTTCCGTCTTGAACTCCCCATTAGCGAAACAGGTAAAATGGGCGGGTATTTTAAAGCTTGTCGGTCTGAATTTATCCGCCGGTGTTTCAGGGTTCAGGTTGGTACGGCGTCGATCGATGCTAAAATTGATCAGCCGCATCACCTCATTCCTGGAAAGACGGTATTTTTCTGATAGAGCCTGGATTTTGCGGCGAATTTTTTTTGTAGAGAGCTTTTCCAGCCTGGCTATGAGTTTGTCGGCAAACTCCTCTCCCCCTGGACAGGATAAAATACCGATCTGGTCGGGGTTGGAGTAAATCATTTAGTTTTCCTTAAAATAATCTACTGTTTTTTTTAAGCCCTGGGCCAGGTCAAAGCGAGGAGTCCAGTTCAATACTCTCTTCGCTTTTGCGGCTGACAGGCAGCTGTTCCGGAGGTCCCCCGGCCGGGGTTCTCCCCAATGCGGTTCAGGCGGAGAGGTAAAAAAAGCGCCGATTTTCCGGTACAGGGCTCCGGTCCTGGTGGCGACTTCTGTGCCGATGTTGAACATTTCAGCTGAACCCTTAACTGCTGCCAGCATGCTGGCCCCGGCCACATCCTCCACATAGACATAATCACGGCTCATGCCGTCAGGTTCATCGGGGTAAGCATATAGGGTAGACACCTGGCCGGATAGCAGCTGGTTTATCAGGATTGCCACTACACCTGCTTCTCCTTCGGGATTCTGTCTCGGGCCATATACATTGGAATAACGCAGCACAGTATAATTCAGACCATACTGGCTATTATAGAACCTTAAATAATTTTCTCCCAATAGTTTATGGATACCATAGGGAGAGAGGGGTTGGGCATCGTGCTCCTCAGTCGTCGGCCTGATATCGGTATCGCCGTATATTGCTCCGCCTGTGGAGATGAAGATAAATTTCTTTACTCCATTGTTGACCGAACTCTGCAGTATGTTCAGTAACCCCTGCGAATTCACCTGCGAGTCAAGGATAGGATTGAGGGATGATACGGTAACGCTGATCTGGGCGGCGTGATGATTCACCAGGTCCGGTTTTTCAATTTTGAATACCTGTTCGATTTCGGCAGACCTGATATCAAGTAAATAGAATTTAGCATTGCCAGGGATGTTTTTCTTTCTGCCTGAGCTTAAGTTGTCTACTATGATAACCTCATGGCCACCCTGAATATAGGCCTCGGCTACGTGGGAGCCGATAAATCCGGCGCCGCCGGTAATTAGTATACGCATGAATACAACTTACCATCAGGGGGAGGCTATGTCAACTTTGGCAGTTATCGCTATCGGAATCCTCGGCATTGGAATCGCTCACAGCTGAAGAGCGCTATGAGATAATCTTGTTCCATTTTATCTCATTTTTTGTGAAAATTGTACTGCTCAATGCCGAATATACAATTAGCAAGGTAAAAGAGGTAAAGGCTTGCGAAAATATATTATATTCTTAGTTTTTTTTCAATTCACTCTGACAGCCCTTTTCTCTGAGGTTGATTTTCATGATCTTGATCTTTCCCTTTCCCATAAGCTTATTTTCGGGGCAAGGACGGAGAGTCCGGGATTCGGCACTTATGATACTCTCTTCGTTTCAGATCTGCAGAAAAAGGGCATCAGGCAGCTCACTTTTTTCCCTGAAAGGGTAATGCTGCTGGAAGATAACAGTGTTCTGCAAATTCAGAACCGCTTCGGTGTCTTTAGAAGTGATGCTGATTTTAAGGGTTTTTCAGTGATTAAAACTTTTCCCTCCTTTGTGCAGGGAGGAACCATAGTGAATGGCAAGATCAATCCGCTCCAGATCTCACCTGACGGAAAATTCCTGGTTTACCTGAAACAGAAATTTTCAGCCTTTGGAACACTGGTTCTTTTTGATTTAGAGAAGGGAGAAGAGGTTATAGTATCAAAGGATGTCGAATTATCTCTTAAGCGTGTGCCAGCCCTATGGTCTCCTGATTCAGCTTTTTTAATCTATAGCAAGGGCGGCAGGCTGTACTATTATTCAATAAACCAGCTGCGTGAGCAGCGTATAATGTTTGAGAATTTTCGCGGGATCGGAGCAGGGCGCATAAGCAATGTTAAATGGGGAAAGGGAAGCGATCTCTACTATATATCCGGTGACCTCGTTTATACAATGGACAGTCGGGAACTCTTTACCCGCTCGCTCTACTCCGGTTTTTTAAAGATAGGCAAGATCAGCGGTAAGCTGCCCTTTAAATTTGATCCCAACTCCGATTCTTTCTGGATTGCGCCTGATGGTTCCAAGATCCTTTTAAATAAAGGAGGGAGAAATCTCTTTCTTTATATCCTGTCGCCTGAAGATTTTCTCTCAACAGGCGGGACAATTTCGCTTCCCTATCTCTTTCTGCCGCGAAATACCCGGATTAAAAAAGTGCTCTGGACTTCTGCGGATATCATTACCCTGCTCGCGGTGAGTTTCGAAAAGGGAAAAAGCAGAGGCGCCCTTTTCAGGCTCTCCCTCTCTACTGATGATTTGCCGCTAGTCTTTAAACAAACCTCAGACCAGGGGGTAGTTGACTGCATTATTTCTCCTGATGAAGAGCGAATAGCCCTGATCCATAATGAAAATGTGGTGCTGAAAAATTATATTACCTGGAAACAGGCAAGTGAGATAGATCATCTTCAGGCTTTTCATGTGCTGTGGACCGCGGAGGATGAAATTATAATTGCCGGAGCCCTGTACAGCGCTCTATACAACCTTTCGAGCGGTGAAACCAGGGTATTGGCCATTTCCCAGGCTGAAAGCTTTGGTTTCGCGAAAGATGTTCCCGCCAATGCAAATACGGATGTAGTTCAGTTAATAATTCCAGGCGGCGGCAAAGCCTATGGAGCAGCTCTTGATCAGAATTACTGGCAGGAGATAGAGAACTATTCTGTCAGAGAGCGCAATGTGGCTTCAGATTCCTACCGGGTCTATTTAAAGAATTTACCGCGGGGAAATTACCGGAATATGGTGATGGTACGTGATATCCGCCGGTTTGGAACCATACCACTCTTTTCCGGTGAGGATCTTGTTTATGAGCAGTTCCCGTCGCAGGAAGAAGCAGCGGATTTCACCAATTTCAGCCATGGCTCAAGGATCAGGCAGCGGGAAGTTGCTCTGGTTTTCAACGCTATAGATAACATTGAAGGATTAACCCCTATACTGGACTCATTAGCCGAATATGATTTCCGCTGTACCTTTTTTATTAATGGTGAGGTTATCCGCCGCTATCCCGACGCGGTAAGAGAGATTGCTGAATCAGGCCATGAAGTCGGTTCTCTCTTTTATGCCTATTTCAATATGACGGATTCCCGTTTCCTGGTGGATAAGGATTTTATCAAGAGCGGTCTGGGCAGGAATGAAGATGCTTATTTTGCAGCAACCGGAAAAGAACTCTCTCTCTTCTGGCATGCTCCTTATTACTTTGTCAACTCAGCGATAATTGAGGCTTCCCGTGAAATGAATTATACCTATATCGGACGTGATGTCGATTCTCTGGATTGGGTTACCAGAGCAGCGGCTTACACAACGCCGGATATTTATCTTCCTGCGGCCCAATTGATTGAACGGATAATGAAAGAAAAGAAACCTGGATCCATCATTCCGGTCCAGGTGGGGATG
>SDBS01007034.1_pt1 | contig 10938 bp, 8 predicted proteins | sample 2277091 | NCBI WGS metagenome assembly SDBS01 (sample SAMN10404972, study PRJNA504765) | marine sediment metagenome | isolation source: marine sediment core GS10_PC15, 163 cmbsf | place: Arctic Ocean: Southern Knipovich Ridge | collected 2010 | reverse complement strand
AAGGGCAAGGCAGCCAGCCCCGTCGTTCCCGGCCCCAAGACCAGCAAAATGATCGCGAAAGTTTTTAGAAGTAATCTCATCTTGTATACATCTTAACCCGTCCTCCCGGATGTTATCAAGGTGTCAGGCGATCTCGGCTACAAAAAAGAATTTGTTGCATAATTATGCAAAATCCCCTACTATATGCAAAAATATGCGAAAAATAGTGAGTAAAAAGGACAGGCAGGCCGCCTTAAGCGAGATCATCCGGACCAAGAGGATCGGGAATCAGTATGGGCTGCGCCGGGAACTCGGCCGGCTGGGGATCGAATCCACCCAGTCCAGCATCTCGCGCGACCTGATCGAGCTCAACATCACCAAGCTGCGGGGGGTCTATCAATTTCCTGTTGCTTCCGTGGATGGGGCCAAAGCGGGAGTCGTCCTGGATGTGGACACGGCCGGAGACCACCTGATCGTGGTCAAGACGCCTCCGGGCCATGCCTCCATGCTGGCCCTGGCGGTCGATAGGGAGAAGATCCCGGGAGTGGTGGGCACGGTGGCCGGTGATGACACGTTTTTCGTGGCCGTCAGGTCAGCCGCGGATCAAAGACCGGTCATTAAGCACATCCACAAGCTCACGGGCTGATCGTTTGTAAAGGAGAGAGCATGCACAACAAAAACAACGGGAAACATGTCGTGCTGGCCTACAGCGGGGGTTTGGATACGTCCGTCATACTGGTATGGCTCAAGGAACAGGGATTCGATGTGACCGCCTATGTGGCGGATGTGGGGCAGCGCGAGGACTTCCGGGTGATCCGGGACAAGGCGCTCAAGGCGGGTGCCGCCAAGGTTTACATCGAAGACCTCAAGGAAGAATTCGTGACCGACTACATTTTCCCCGCCTTCAAGGCCAACTGCCTTTACGAGGGGAAATACCTGCTCGGCACGGCCCTGGCCCGGCCGCTGATCGCCAAGCGGCAGATCGAGATCGCCGCCCGTGAGGACGCCGAGTATGTGTCCCATGGGGCCACGGGGAAGGGGAACGACCAGGTGCGTTTCGAGCTGGCCTACTATGCCCTGAACCCGAAGATAAAGGTCATCTCTCCCTGGAAGGAGGCCGATTTCCTCAGACGCTTCCAGGGGCGGCCGTGCATGCTGGAATTCGCCGAGGAGCACGGGATCCCGGTCAAGGCGACCAGGGAAAAATCCTACAGCGAGGACGAGAACCTGCTCCACATCAGCCACGAGTCCGGCATCCTGGAGGATCCGTCGGCCGGTGCCGAGGAGCATGTCTTTTCCTGGACGAAATCGCCCGAGGCAGCACCGGATCGTCCCACCCGGATCGAGATCACCTTCAAGGACGGCATACCGGTGCGTCTGGAAAACCTGGAGGACGGGACCGTGCGGGATAAACCGCTCGAGCTCTTCACCTATCTGAACGAACTGGGCAGCGAGAACGGGATCGGACGCGTGGACATGGTGGAGAACCGGTTCGTGGGCATCAAGTCGCGCGGGATCTATGAGACGCCGGGAGGGACCATCCTGTATCACGCCCACCTCGACATCGAAGGGATTGCCATGGACCGGGAGGTCATGCGCCTGCGCGACATGCTGACAGCCAAGCTCTCGGAGCTTATCTACAACGGCTTCTGGTTCAGCCCGGAGATGGATTTTCTGATGGCCGCCATCGATAAGAGCCAGGAGGTCATCGACGGGACTGTTTCCCTGAAGCTCTACAAGGGCTCGGTCTTCACGTATGCCCGTACCTCCCCCAGTTCGCTTTACGATCAGGACCTGTCCAGCATGGATATCGAGGGCGGTTTCGATCAGAAGGATTCCAAGGGTTTTATCAAGATCCAGGCCGTAAGGCTGATGGCCCATCAGGCGATCATGCATAAACACAGGAGCGAACATGAGACTCTGGGACAAGGGGACTGACATCGACGATCTCATCCTCGACTTCACGGTGGGGGATGACAACATCCTGGATCTGCGGCTGGTGAAGTACGACTGCCTGGCCTCCATGGCCCATGCTCGCATGCTGCATACAATCGAGGTCCTCACGCAGGAGGAGACGGACCAGCTGGTCGAGGGTTTGACCACCATAAAGGAACTGGCGGAGAAGGGGGAGTTCCCGATCAAAAAGGCACAGGAGGACTGCCACACCGCCATCGAGGCCTTTCTGACGGATAAACTGGGAGAGGTCGGCAAGAAGATCCATCTCGGCCGTTCCCGCAATGACCAGGTGCTGACAGCCCTGCGGCTGTATGAGAAAGAGCAGCTGGATAATCTGCGTGCTTCCTTCGGGGAGTTCAGGCAGGCTTTGGCTGGGAAGATCGACCGTTGCGGACACATCCCGATCCCGGGTTACACACACATGCGGAAGGCAATGCCATCGAACATCGGCATGTGGTTGGGATCTTTTATCGCAGCTTTGGATGACGACTCTACCCTGTTGAAGGCGGTGTTCAAGCTGGTCGACCGATCACCTCTAGGTACGGCTGCCGGATTCGGTGTGCCTGTATTTGAGCTGGACAGGGAGATGACAGCAGAGCTGATGGGATTCGCTTCGGTCCTGGCGAATCCTCTGTATGCACAGCTCAGCCGGGGCAAGATCGAGATGATCATTCTGTCTCTGTTGTCTGCGATCATGTTCGACCTGAACCGGCTGGCCTCTGACCTCCTGCTTTTCAGCATGGATGAGTTCGGATATGTCGACCTGCCCGAGAGATTATGTACGGGGAGCTCAATCATGCCCCAGAAGAAGAACCCCGATGTGCTGGAGCTGGTCCGGGGCAAATACCATGTCGTTTGCGGCGAGGAATTCAAGGTGAGATCCCTGGTCTCTAATCTTACGTCGGGCTACCAGAGGGACCTCCAGCTCATGAAAGGGCCTCTGTTCCGGGCTTTCGACACGACGGCAGGATGCCTGAAGATCATGACGCTCGTTTTGTCCGGGATAGAGGTGGATGAGGATAGGTGCCGCTCCGCCATGACGGATGAGCTGTTCGCCACCGAAAAAGTCTACCAACTGGTCAAGGATGGCATGCCTTTCCGGGACGCCTACCGCCAGGTCGCCAAGATGCGCTCCGACCGCTAAAACTTATAGAAAATAAACAAGTTGAAACCTTAGACTACGCCTTTATTTCGCTTAAAACGCCGGTTTTGTACCCAAAATCAGTGCTCTAAGACCTTTGGAGTTTTTGTGCTACAATATTTGGTTAATGAAAAATACATGATAAGGCAATGAGAAGCATCAGGCTCGTCACGTCTCTTGTTTTAGTTCTTGCCGTATGCCTGCCCTCTCTGATCGCACAAGCAATAAAGATCTCCGGTGAAGTAGGGGGCAACCAGCAGCCAATGATCTCGTTTCACTTATCAGAAGAGCCCCTGGGAGGTGAACTGGCACTGTTCCGCAGCACCCGTGCCATCACCCCGGACGACCTGAATGCGATCCGGTATCCCATCACGACCATTCAACTTTCCTCTTCAGACCTGTCCTCCGGCTTCGTCGATGTCCATGCGGCCCATAACGTCACGTATTATTATGCGGCTTCGCTGAGCATGGGAGACAACGGGATAGAGCTCAGCAATGTGATTTCCCTGTATGTCGGGGATGTTTCGCTTCCATCGCTTCAGAAGCCCGAAGTCCTCATTGATAAGGTGCACTATGTTCTGGAGGTATGGGATGAGGGAGAGGTCGTCAAGAAGTTTCCGGTCATCCTGGGCCGCCAGACGCGTATCGCGCTGGGTAAATTTCAGCTCCACAAGGGATATCCCGTGACCTGCGACCTGGATAAACGAACCGTCGAAGGATTGGTGGGATGAAGCGGCAGTCTGTCCAGGTGCTCTAAGAGAAGTCCTCTGCCGAGAGGGCGGCTCCCAGAGCTCCCGTAAAGATCGGCAGGGACGAGACATATATCTCTTGGTTTAGAGCCTCAGCCAGTGCTGTGTCCATTCCTGAGATGAGGGCCACGCCGCCCGTGAGAACCACCGGCGTCTCTATCCTGCTGCCAGCCATGGCTGCCGTACGAGAGGCGATGGCCGCACGGCCCGCTCGGCATGCGTTCCCAGTTCGTCGAGGGTTATCTCCAGCCGCTCTGAGACCAACTCGAGGAAGCGGCCGGTCCCGGCAGCGCAGCGGTCATTCATTACAAAATCACGCACCTTCCCCGCCTGGTCGAGGCGGATGAGTTTGCTGTCCTGGCCTCCGATATCCACGATGGTTCGGGCCTTCGGGTTCAGGTGGCGCACCCCGCGGGCGTGACAGGTGATTTCGGTAATGACGATATCCGCGAAACCCAGTGCGTCCCGCCCATATCCGGTCGCCACGATCCTTGTCACGCTGTCTCTGGTTTGGTCAGCCTTTTCCAGAGTCTCATCCATGAGTCGCGAGGCCAGCTCGGTCTGTTTGACGCCCTGGTCGACGCGTCCCGATGCCACGATGTTCTTTTTTTCATCCAACAGAACGATCTTTATGGTCCTCGATCCGGCATCGATTCCAGCATGGATCATGTTTTTCTCCTCTCCTTGACAGCCTCTACCAGGGCATCGATCCTGGTCTTCAACCGCGCCTGCACACTCTCACAGACCGGCGGGACCTCGATCTCCAAAACCGGGATGTCGAGGCTTTCACGGATGTTCTCGGCGATGACGCCGCCCTCTATGGCACAGTGGTTGGCGCCCGGTATCCGGGATATGATCAGCGCCTCGGCCCTGAACCTCACGATATCCGCATGGATGCGCTCCGCCCTGTCTGCGGCGGACCCGGCCATCGGATCGGAAAGGGCTGCCCGCGCCAAGGCCTCTAGAGGGGGCATGTCTTCGGGGATCTCATCCAGAGCGTGTGTGAACAGGTATTCGGTCCCGCATATCCGGCCGCCGCACTCCTCGAGCAGGTTCATGGCCGTGAGGTCGGCCACCGGATTTACCCAGAAAATCCTCGCGGTCTCTCCGTCTCCAAACCCTGTCCCGGCCTTGATGCGGGATCTTACTCGTCGCAGCAGCCCCTCCAGGACATTCAAGGTCTCATCCCGATCAGAGCAGAAATGGATGGCCAGCATCTCGGCGATCAGCATCTCCAGGGCCGGCATGGGGTTTGTGGGGGCAGTGAAGACCAAGGATCGCAGATCCTCGATGAGCCTGCGGATCTGATTCGCGGCTGCGATGCCCCTGCTGAGTTTGTTGTCGTCCAGCTCTTCCCTGCACACCCTTGTGAGGCTTTTCCGGATAGATTCCAGCTGCTGTCGGACGAACCCGACTTGAGAGGCCGGGGCCTTTTTCCCGCCCGGCAGGATGACCGCCTCCTCATCCGGTTCTGCCCCTCGGCGGTGAGGCATTTCCCACCACTCGACCGGGAAGCCCATGTGGTCCAGCCTCTGGGCGATCACGGAGAAATCATCGCACACGGCCCCGACGGAGCTAATCAGGTGGTCGGGGATCGGGAAGTGGCCTCCGGTGACGAAGGCTCCCAGCATGGCACGGACCGGACAGAAGGATTCGTCGATGCCCAAAGAGTCGGCCACATCCAGGAGACCCGCGCTGAGCTCCATGATGCAGGGGATCCACCAGGCTCCGTCCGGGTAGAACGCAACGGCACTTTTCAGCGAATAGACCATGACAGGGACCGTGCCCAGGTCCTTCATGGTCCCGATGATCTTTTTCCCGGCCTGTCGAGCCGAGTGCAGGCGGTCCTCCTCGGTGAGGAGAAAGTTCCAGAGATCGTGTGCCTCAGGAGAGTTGTCGAATTTAAGCTTCAACAGCCTGAAATCACCATCACAAACATGCCGTCTCAGGGGGCCGCCGTAGGATGGCTCGTCCAGACCCGACTGTTTCAGCCGAGCGTAGCGGTCGTCCCATTCCTCCAGGCTGATCTGACGGGGCGCGGTTCTCATCGTAATATTTCCATAAATGCCTGAACCCTGGTCCTGTTCCGGACCACAGGCTCGGCCCCACCGAGGTCGATCTCCAGGAGAGGAACCTCCAGGTGTTCCCTCAACCGCCCTACTTCTCCATGCCAGTTGTCACACCACAGGTGCCGCACCAGGATCACTCCCTGTATGGTGCGAGCCTCAATCTCCCTATCGATCCAGCCATACAGATCGTCGTTCGGCCGTCGAGAGGTGTCCGGGATGTGACCGAAATAGGCGTCCGCCATTTCCTGGAGGGGATCCTCCTCAAGCTTGTCTCGAAGGAAAGGGCGAGGCAGGGTCCGCTCTCCGGTCTCGGTGCCGTCCAAAGCGACGTGTCCTCCTGCCATGGAAATGACTTCGAACAGGGATAACGCAGATCGGGTCAAGGGACCTCCCAGCAGCGCGATGGGGATTCCAGGCCGCTTGTATCCAATATATTCAGGTTTGACTTCTACATCTCCTGATCTGTGGAAGTTCGCCAGAGCCTCCGTAAAACGCCTGGGATCGAGCTTATCCCGGAGCGATAGCAGGCTCGTCCGCCTTTCGTCGTATTCCAGCATGACTCTCGCCAAGCCCTCTGAAGTGGGGGAAGCCCCACCCGACCTCACCAGGAATCGGCCGAGCCTCTGCAGCTCCGATATGTAAAGGTTCCGGGAAGCGCCTGTCTTCCAGGTCGAGGGGACGTTCAGAAGAAAGGCGCGATCTCTCTCTGCGCGGGGCAGACATTCCGGCGCCCGGCGCATCTGATCGCAGACGGTCGTGAAGACGGCACCGGAAAAATCACCGTCCCCTTCGATTTCATCCAGAATCCCAGCCAGGAAGGAACACGTTCCCTGAGAGTATGGGGAAGTATTCGCTCCTGCTTCTCTCGGGAGGGTGCGTGCCGGATGCAGACCATGCGCGGCTATCCATTCCATGGGGACAAAGGGGCAGCTGTATAAGATTCTGCCCACATTTTTTGCGCCCATGGTTTACTTACTTGAGATCTGCCTGGCTCAGAGCTTTTTGGCGACAAAGCGGCCCTGTGCGAGCTTCCCGCTGTCGGCCAAGCTCTTCATGAAGGCCATCTCTCCGCCCATAGCGCTCATCATATTAGTATCGAAGCCGATGATCTTGAGGGCGTCATAGGTGAGCTGCATGTTGAGCATGCCGAGATAAAGGTCGACGTGCGGCGCGAACTGGCCTGTATCCTCTGCCACCAGCACCTCGCATCCGGACTGCTCGAGCAGGGCCTTGTATCCCTCGATATCCTGCACATTGGGAAACTTCATGAAGGTCAAAAGCCTCTCTGCTTCTTCTTCACCCAGTCCGGCCGGTCCCTCCACCCAATCCGTGAAGGCGATGAGGCCCCCCGGTTTGACCATGCGCACGGCTTCCGAGATCAGTCTGGTTTTGTCTTCCACATAGCACCAGGCGTCTTCACCCCAGACAAAGTCGGCCTCAGCGTCAGGCAGGCCGCTGGAGGTCACATCCTCCAGAAAGAAGCGGATGTGGTCGGCGAGGCCCTCCTCCGTACACCGTTTACGGCCCTGCTCCACGACTTTTTCGGCGGCATCCACCCCCGTCATCTCCGCTACCCTGCGAAAGCGGATCAGGAACCGCATGCCTGCCCCGCTGCAGCAGCACAGGTCGATGCCCTTGCTGCCGGCTTCGATCCCTGCCTTTTCGGCCAGAGCCATAGATGAAACGAAACCTCCGATGTGGATCTGCTCACCCATGACCAGCTCCCAGAGGTCTCCTTCGGGTCCGTTGTACACATCCTGAACGTTTTTAAGTCCTATGCCCTGAATCGATTTCATGTGATCTCCTTTGATTAAAAGCGGCGATACTATACAGAAACTAGAGATTATATCAGTTTATGGGATCGAATCAAATCCACATGGCTTAGGATCGCATCTCCCTGCGGTTAGACTGATCCGCCTGGTCTGGACTTTCTTTTTTTCGGGTGATAGTGTGTAGGCACAAATCCCAAGAATCCTGGAGGGCCGATGAGATATTTACTGAAATTCTCTTTGGTGGTTTTAGCTTTTGCGATGTGTGCAGGGCTGTATGCAGAGCCCGTCAAATTCCTGCGCTACCCGCATATCTGCAAGGACCAGATCGCGTTCACCTACCATGGTGATATCTGGGTCGCGAATGCTGACGGTTCTAAGCCCCAACGATTGACCGTTCACGTGGCCCGGGATGTGTTTCCGCGCTTCTCGCCCGATGGGCAGTGGATCGCCTTTTCCAGCAACCGCATGGGCAACAACGACATATGGGTGATCCCGGTCATGGGAGGGGAGCCGAGACAGCTCACCTACCACACCACCAACGACACCATGCTCTACTGGACGTCGGACGGCCGAAACATCATCTTCGCCACCTCACGCAAGGGCACCTTCTACAGCCCGCTCTACCAAGTGAGTGTGGACGGGGGGCTGCCCACACTTCTGGATATCGACTTCGGGGCGGCCGGGATGATATCGCAGGACGGGAAGTACCTGGCCTACAACCGCATGGGCTTCCGCTACTGGAGGAAACACTACCGCGGCAACTACAACACCGACATCTGGGTGCATGATTTTGCCGCAGGGACGTTTACCCAGCTCACGGACCAGGACACCCGGGAGTTCCGCAAACACACTCAGGACGCCTTCCCCATGTGGGGGCACGACGGCATGCTCTACTTCATGTCGGAGCGCGACGACATCTTCAACATCTGGAAGATCGCACCCAGGGGAGGTGAGCCTACCCAGGTTACGACTCATAAGAAGGACGGCATCCAGTACCCCTCCATAAGCCCGGACGGCCGCACCATCGTTTACGAGAACGAGTTCGAGCTGTGGCGGCTGGATGTTCCGGACGGGCAGCCGCAGAGGATACCGGTTTCCATGGATTTTGACCTCAAGGAGAATCTGGTTCAGTACCTGCATGTTGACTCGGAGGTGGAAGGATTTTCCGTGTCTCCGGATGGGTCCAGCCTGGCTATCGATTATCACGGCGAGATTTTCGAGGTCCCTTCCGATCCGGAGTTCGGGGAGAAGACTCAGGTGACAGCCTCTCCCTGGAGAGATCGGGGTGCCCGGTATTCTCCGGACGGGAAATATCTGTGTTTCATCTCCGATGAGTCCGGGGATGACGAGCTGTGGCTCTATACCGTGGCGACCGGGGAGAAACGCAGGCTCACGAGCCATGAATCACAGAAGCGGAGCTTTGTTTGGTCTCAGGACTCGAAGCATATTGCCTTTGTGGCGGCCAACCGGCTTTTCACGATCGCGGTCCCGGGCGGCCAGGTGACAGAGCTGGCCTACAACCAGGCCCGAGGATTTTATCTGGGAGTCTTCTCCCATGATGGAAAATGGATCGGCTACAGCCGCCAGGACGACGACAGCAACTCTGACATCTATCTCTTCGATATCGCGGCGAAAAAGGAATACAACGTGACCCAGAATCCTTTCCGGGATTACGGTGGAGAGTTTACTCCTGACAACGGGCATCTGGTTTTTGTTTCGAGGCGGGACAATGGCGTTGGACACCTGTTTGTGCTTCCCTTGAAAAAGCAGACAGAAGATCCGAACGATCCCCTGGTCAAGGCCAGGAAAAAGAAGGAAAAGGACACAAAGAAAGAAGCCAAGGAAAAGGAGACGGCCGAGGCGCTGGTGCTCGAGATGGACCGGATCGATCGCCGGGCCGTGCAGTTGACCAGGGGCGAAAACCCGGTGGGTGCGTTCTTCCTGTCGAAGGACGGCAAGATCGTCTATTACACCAGCCGGGACCAGAAGGGGCCGGGGCTCTTCAGCATCGGTATCGACGGGAAGGACCAGAAGAAGGTGGTGGACGGTGATTTCCGCGGCCTTCAGGTGAGTGCCGACAGGAAGACCGTCTTCTTCCTCAAGCAGAACGCGGTCCATATGATGACCCTGGCGTCCAAGAAGCCCAAAAAGGTCGGCTTCAACCTGGTGGTCACGGTCGACCTGCGCAAAGAGTGGAAACAGATCTTCGAGGAATCCTGGCGGGTCATGAAGTATGTGTTCTATGATGAGAACATGCACGGCTACGACTGGGATGCCATCAGGGCCAAGTACAGGCCGCTCTTGAAGTACGTGGGGGAAAACCAGGATCTCTACGACCTGACCAACGAGATGATCGGGGAGCTGAACGCATCGCACACGGGAGTGAGTGGGCCCACACAGAAGAGGCCCGACACCTACCGGACCCAGTTTCCAGGGTTTGAGATGGAGGCGGGAGAAGACTATTATCGCGTGAGCCATGTCTACTGGAACGGCCCGGCCGACCGGGAATGGGTCGACCTCAAGGTCGGGGATTATGTGCTCGCTATAGACGGGCAGGCGCCCAGGGTGGGAGACAATTACTGGAAGATATTCAATCATACGCTGAACGAATACGTCACGCTCCGGGTCAACTCGAAGCCTGGAAAGGAAGGCGCCCGGGAGGTCCGGATCAAGACGGTCGATTCACTCCGGAACATCAAATATGAGGAGTGGGTCAAGAAGAACAGGGACTACGTGGAGAAGCTCACACATGGGGAGATCGCCTACGTTCACATCCGGTCCATGAACCGGCCCTCCCTGCAGAAGTTCGAAAACGAGATCGACCAGTTCACGAACCGCCAAGGCATCATCGTGGACATCCGCTACAACGGGGGCGGCAACATCGACCAGCAGCTGCTCGACATCCTGGAGCGCAGGGCCTACGAGTACTGGAACAACCGCTGGTCCTCCCGTGCGCAGGGGAGGCGGCCGCGCCAGGCCATCGTGGGCCCCAAGGTGATGTTGATCAACTGGCGGTCCGCATCCGATAGTGAGGTCACGCCCATGGGATTTCGGGACCTGGGACTGGGGCGGATCGTGGGCACACCCACCTATGGGGCAGTGATCGCCACCGGAAGCTACCGGCTCATAAACGGCGGCCGGATCAGGACTCCTGGTTCGCTCGTCGTCACCTATGACCCGAGCAAGCCCAACAACTACGGCATTAACCTTGAGAATTACGGGGTGGCACCCGACGTCTGGGTGGAGAACACGCCGGAGGACGAAATCAAGGG
>SDBS01007033.1_pt1 | contig 10939 bp, 9 predicted proteins | sample 2277091 | NCBI WGS metagenome assembly SDBS01 (sample SAMN10404972, study PRJNA504765) | marine sediment metagenome | isolation source: marine sediment core GS10_PC15, 163 cmbsf | place: Arctic Ocean: Southern Knipovich Ridge | collected 2010 | reverse complement strand
AGATCCTAAGATAATATGGCCATAGTCTGAATAGGTAAATCTAAATATTATAGCTAGAAGGCGGACTACATCGTTTTGGAATTCTTTGTTGCTAGGCTCAGTCATCTTCTCGCCTCCCTCCGGGTGAACTTTCCCGACGTGGCTGTGTGCTTCCCCTACGGCCCATTTTGCTGAGGTCTCTACGAGTTTCACTTCTACTTGCACTTTCTCGGTTTCGAGATTGCAGATATCGGCCAGTTCCGGCACCGAACCGTACAACTCGCCCGGGGAAAAAGCGGGAATTACCGCTCCGGTGCGATAATCCAACCGGCTGGCAATCGTCCCCCCGGTCCCCAACAGTTTCACATGCGGTTTTCGCGGGTCATACGGAAACTCTTTTTCCGGAATTTTGTAGTTGGCTTGTTTGCGGCCATGCGCCGCCATGCCGGTTATCGTCTCGACCGCTACCCCGATATTGTAGCCGTTGTGGAGTTTCAAGACGAGATGATTTTCATCGGCAGTCTCCGCGCGCGGAAGAACTATCCCGGCAAACTCACCGTGGGTGCTTTGGACTACCACTTCACTCCATACTTCAACCCCATAGTCCTTTAACGTCGATAACCCGGCTCCCCGATACCCTTTGTACTTTTCGCTTCCCGGCATGTGTCGCAAGTCCTTTTTCATTCCCCGGTATATTTCTTCAAAGAAGTAGTGGCCGACCGCGCCTCGAGATGCTTGCGGAGTATCTCCGCACAGCGTTGGGCGTAATAGCGGCCGCGCAGATGTGGCATGATCAAGCCCATGAGATACCGATGCCTTTTGGCCGGCGGGATATCGGCAAGATCAGCACCGGTGAGTGTTGCCGCGATTATTTTCGCCGCCTCCTGTTCACTCATCGGAGACAGTTCCATGTTCTCAGCGGCACCGCTCGCGTCGGCCCAGCGACCGTCCAGTATCCCCGCGGTGATCATACCGGCCTGGGAAAATTCCCCGCCGTGTTCAACCACGGTACGAACGATATCCACCAGTTGATCGGCAGCGGGTGTAGTCGTCACTGAATGTCGTTTCATCAGAGCCGGCAGGGTAACCAGCAAGTATCTCGCCGCGTCCGCCGGTTCGGCCCCGGCTTGATGAACCAGCCGCTCGAATACATCACTCAGCGGCGAGCGTGAGAGTCCCTCCGCCGTCGGAGCGGCAAGACCCATGGCGATATATCGACGTTCTTTTTGCCAGGGCGATTCGGGCAGCGTATCCCGGATTTCCTGGATCTTTGCTTCGGTTACCGCAAGGGGGGGCAGGTCCGTATCCGGATACATCCGGTTCGGTCCGGGGAGGATGCGCTCAAATCCGTTGGTCCCGTCGGAGAGGGCCTGGCGGGTCTCGGATGGGATGCCGATTGTTGCTTCCCGCGCGCGGATAACGATTTCCTCCGCCGCGCGCGACGCGTCGGCCTCTGTTCCCCAGGTCAGCACCAGCGTATCTTTCTCCCGGTATTCCATGGACCTCTTCAGGCGTTGCCATTCGCCGGAGAGCAGGTTATCACCAGTCGCGTCGGAATGAATCAAGTTGGGGAATGTGTCGAGACAGGCAATTACCCGCACTCGGTCGACAATTTCTTTGGCAAAGGTCGTTTCCGGTTGCGTAGGAAAATTCAGCATCCCGTGAAATCCCCGCAGGACCACCGCCATCACGCGCCAGCCCTCTTCCAGCGCTTGCCGGAGCGGGCCGAAAGCAGTTGATTTTAGCTGGTTGGTGACATCGCGCGAAAGGTATTCAAACGAGTCATCGGTAATTCCGCGGCTTTTTAGTTCGCTCCGAATTGACAACAGCGAACGTTGGCGCAATGCCTCGTTATGCACCAGCCGCGGGATCATGCGAATTTTCGGCACCCCCTTTATTTCTACGCGGCGTCCCCCCGTCACCGATACGTTGACATCCTGCCGGGCCGCGCCGATTCCGGTACGGACCTTTCCGGTGGCCCGAGTCAGATAACGGATCACCTGGGCCGTTGCCACAACTTCCTGTGGCGTCCGCAATTCCGGATAGGTCACGGTTTCCACCAAGGGAATGCCCAGCCGGTCGGTGCGATAGGTTCGCTGATGCCCCACATCGGCGATCTCCCGACAGGCGTCCTCTTCCAGTCCAAGCTGAATGATGCCGATTTCGCGGCCGTTGACCGGGATTTTGCCCTCTACCCCGACAATCGTTGTCCGTTGAAAACCCGTGGGAATACTGCCGTCGAGATACTGCTTGCGTGCGATATGCAACTCCGAGATAATATTGCAATCCAAAAGCAAAGCAATCTCCAGGGCAATATCCAACGCTTCAAGATTGAGTTCAAACGGCGGTGTGTCATCCATCTCGTAGGTGCATACCGACCGATTGTCCAATTGGTAGATGATATTCTTTTTGGTTTTAAATTCCATTAATGCCGTGCCGTCATATTCTCCCAGTTCGGAAAGTGTGGGCCGCATATGGCGGAGGATTTCGGCGTCGACATGGTCGGAATACGGACGCACCGGACAGCGGCAGAACAGCTTTTTTTTGGTTTTTAATTGCTGATGGATTTCGAGGCCGGATTTAAAGCCCCACTCGGCATAGGTCTCCGGTCGGGCATCCTCAAAACGGATTAATGTTGGCCCTGTTTTCATCGGTCAAAACCCCGCCGTCCATCTGCACCACAAACGGCCACGATAAAAATACGCACTTGACCCCCGGTAGTCTATCTCAGTGTGGATTATTTGACAGGGCAGAACCTGTCTCCGGCACCTGATTTACCTCGTTTCCAGCTCACCGGGACCCCGGCAACCGGTCGCTGAGGAAAAGCGGCTCTTGCATCTTTTTGTTCGATTGTCGATAATACGAATGGAGATACGACGCCGGGTAAGGAAAACCAGCGCCGCAATTGGGCCGAAACGTGCTATTCTAGGGGGTATATATGCCGTTAGTGTATTTGAAGGAAGTCTATGCCAAGGCCAATAAGGACCATTATGCCATTGGCCAGTTCAATGTCAACAATCTGGAATTCCTCCAAGCCGTGCTCGAAGTAGCGGAGGAAAAAAAATCGCCGGTTATCATCGCTGCCTCAAGTTCGGCGATCAAATATGCCGGAATTGACTATCTGGTCGCGATGGTTAAAGTCGGCGCGGCCAAGGTTTCTGTCCCGGTGGCGTTGCATTTGGACCATGGCGCGACGCAGGAGCAGGTTGTTGAGTGTGTCGATGCCGGCTTTACCTCGGTAATGATAGACGGCTCACATGGTACGCTTGAGGAAAATATTAAAATCACCCGGGAGGCCGCCGAATATGCACACAAGCATGGAGTTACGGTAGAGGCCGAACTGGGCCGGCTCGGGGGTATCGAAGACGACGTCAGTGTCGATGAGCGTGAGGCCTGTCTCACCGATCCCGATGATGCCGAGCGGTTTGTCAAGGAGAGCGGGTGCGATGCCCTGGCCGTCGCGGTGGGGACCAGCCACGGGGCCTACAAATTCAAGACTGAAGCCAAACTCGATTTTGACCGGATCACCGTGATTAAAAAGCGGCTGGGTATCCCCTTGGTTTTGCATGGCGCCAGCGGCGTGCCGAAAGAATTACTCGATAAATTAATCAAATTTGGTGGAGAGATGCCGGGTGCCAAGGGTGTGCCGGATGAGGCCTACCAAAAAGCCATCGCCGGTGGAATCAACAAAATCAACATCGATACCGATTTGCGCATGGCCTTCGTCGGCGCCATGCGTCAGGTTCTCGTCGAGCAACCGAAAGTCTTCGACCCCAGAAAAGTCCTCGGTCCCGGGCGCGAGGCGGTTAAAGATGTTGTCCGGCACAAAATTGAGTTGTTTGGCAGCGCCGGGAAAGCGTGAAGAACCCGGAGTAGTGGAGGATCAGCCGATGCTGGAAATGCCAGCGACCAACAAAACGATCACCCGCCAGCAGACCGCCGGCCAACATCCCGGCAGGTTCAAGCCGGATGATGAATTCATTAGAAATAATCGCCTCGAGCTGGATATCACCTATATCGTCAACGAGTCCGCACAGGGCACATTTGTTTCCCGCGATGAACTCGAGCGATTTGCCCCGGATGTCGTGGAAAACCATCGCCGGTTAAAACGGGGAGAGGGTGATTGCCGGGATGGCGATGTGCCGATGCTGGGCTGGCAATCTTTGCCGGATGAGATTACCCGAGAACACCTTGACGAGATCAGATCGGTCGCCGATGAACTCGCCGGCAAGATCGATGCCTTTGTCTCCCTCGGTATCGGAGGCTCGTATCTCGGCCTTGCCGCCACGGTGAAAGCGCTCACGCATACGTACTATAATCAGCTCTCACGTGAACAGCGTGGCGGCCGACCCGAGATGTATTTCCTGGGGCAGAATGCCGATCCCGATTTTTTCCGCGATACGCTCGATCTGCTGGAGGGTAAACGGATTGGGATCAACGTCATCTCCAAATCAGGGACAACTACCGAGACGGCCATCGCATTTCGGATATTACGCCGTCTGCTCGAGGAGCGCGAGGGTGACCGGGCCACGGAGTTGATCGTGGTAACCACCGACAAAGTTCGCGGCGCCCTGCGTACGCTAACCAATCGGAAAGGGTACCGTTCGTTTGTGGTCCCGGACAATATCGGCGGGCGGTTTTCGGTGCTCTCTGATGTCGGCCTGTTTGGTCTGGCGGTGGCCGGGATAGACATTCACGAATTTGTCGCGGGGTTTCGCCGGATGAAAATGCGCACCGACGGCGATGATTTCTGGTCCAATCCCGCAATGGTGCACGCGGCGGTCCGTCACCTGGCGCAACAAAAGGGCAAAAAAGTCGAAGTCGTGGCCACAAATTCCGCGGCCATTTATGAGATCACCTGCTGGATGGAGCAGCTTTTCCCCGAAAGTGAGGGGCATAACGGGCATGGGATGTGGGTATCACCCTCGATGTATTCCGAGAAACTACATGCCAACGGGCAGATGGTGCAAGATGGCGAGCGCAATATCCTCGAAACGTTTTTGCGTCTCCGCGAAAGTGATAACATAGTTGGTATTCCCGGTGATCCCGATAACCTGGATGGCTTAAATTACCTTTCCGATGCCGGCCGGGACATGAATTTCGTCAATCGGCTGGTGATCGACGGCCCGGCATACGCGCACTTTATCGGCGGCACACCGAATATGACGATTGATATTCCCCGACGCAACGCGTTCAACATCGGGCAATTATATTACCTGCTGGAGCGTTCGGTGGCGCTTTCAGGTTATCTCGCCGGGCACAACCCGTTTATCCAGCCGGGGGTCGAGGCCTACAAAAAAGCGATGTTCGCCCTGGCCGGGAAGCCCGGCAGCGAACCGGATGGCGCAGGCATCAAAAAATCGATGAACAGCATGAAACGGACCGTCGTGTAACATCAAACAATTGCGTGGGGGCGTTGCAAATGAATAATAACACCGGGACACCGAGTAAACCTGAGTCATTCGCGGTCGACCATCTGACAATGCCCGCGCCGCAAGTCAGGCCGGCGGGGATGTCCAAGGGGCCTGCCGGCGATGTAGTCAGCAAGTTTGATCTGCGGTTCCTCAAACCGAATGCCGGGGCCATGCCCACCGCGGCGGTACATACACTCGAACATCTACTGGCCACCTATATGCGGGAACACCTGGACAATATCATCGATATCTCGCCAATGGGTTGCCGTACCGGGTTTTATTTGTCTGTCTGGGGCATGGCACAGCCGCAGACCATACAACACGCCCTGCTTGCATCATTACGCCAAATAATGGAAACCACGGAGGCGGATGTTCCCGGACTCTCAGCCGCTGAATGCGGTAACTATCGCGACCACTCGCTTTTTGCGGCCCGGGAATACGCCAAGCTGGTCCTTGACGGGTTCGGTGTTTCATGATCGGTTTAATCGGGGCCATGCCCGAAGAAATTGCTTTGTTACGCGAGAAGATGGAGGTCCGTTCAACCTCCACGTACGCGCGCATGGATTACCTCGCCGGGCAATTGGGCGATGAGGAAATCGTTCTGCTGCAATCCGGGATCGGAAAAGTCAACGCCACGATCGGCACGCAGATTATGATCGACCGTTACGCGGTCGATCAGATCATCTTCACCGGCCTGGCTGGTTCGCTGGTGCCCAACCTGACGCGCGGTGATCTGGTGGTATCCAATTATGTCGTACAGTACGATTTCGACCTCACCGCCTTCGGCCGGCGGCATGGTGAGTTACCCGACGTCGGCCGGATGATCGAAGCCGACCCCCGTCTGGTCAAACTGGCGTGTTGGGCGTACGATGACGTATTCTCGATGGGGAAGGATTCACCACGGCTGGTGGTGGGCACGATTGTCTCCGGCGACCGTTTTGTCTCCGATACCCGGAAGATCGAGTGGTTACAGCGGGAGTTCGGCGCGGTGGCCACCGAGATGGAAGGTGCGGCGGTCGGCTATACCTGCCATCTTAACGATGTTCCGTTTGTGGTTCTTCGCACAATCTCCGACGCGGCCGGGATGGACGCCGCGGCGGAATTCGATGACTACCTGAGTAGCGCCTCAAAAAACTCCCTTCAAATCGTCACCGGCATCCTTCAGGGCTTGTCGCTGAAAAACACCGTTGACCCGGCGGCGCACTAACCCGTCCGCGCTTATATTAAAGCAGTTGTCATAAATATTTTCCGTTTGGTATAAAAGATACAAATCCTTGTGGCTGGCGTACGTCCTCGTGCGCCAGCGGTATGGCAGTCAGATGCTGGTGCACCGGGAGGTACACCAGCCAAGATATCGGAACGTTCTTTTGACAACTGCTCTAAGTATCAACCGAAGGTCACCAGCAATGCGCCGGTCACCCCCAGGATAATCGCCGCGATTCTCAGCGGGGTAATCCGCTCATGCAGCAGCAGGGCGGCGAAGATAAAGATGAAGATATTGCTGGTCTGGTTGAGCGCCGCCGCGGTTGAGGCCTGGGTGAATTTCATCCCCGCCAGCCAGAGGATCATCGCCAGATACGTTCCGATCAATGAGCCGGACAACGTGTAGCCCCATCGTTGCGTGGAAAACATCGAACCGATGATCTTGCGGCGTGACGGATGGATCAGGGTAACCAGAGCGATAACGATGATCCCGCCGATCAGGCGGATTTCCGTAACCCACAACAACGGTGAGCGATCCAGCAACGGTTTGATCATGACAATGCCCACGGCCATTGAAGCCATGGCCAAAGCGCCCCATAAAATGCCCAAAAGTAGTTTCCGCCGGTCCGCCTGGTTGGCTCTCCCCTCCCGGGTGACACTCAAAACCGCCGAGAGAATCATCATCACGCCGATAAGTTGCAGGGTATTTAACGATTCCCCCAGCCACAAGATTGACAGGCCGATGATAAACGGGCTGTAAAGGCTTTCAACAATGGCGGAAAGTCCGGCGCCCAACGCATTTAAACTCATAAAAAAAAGCGTATCGGCGATCCCGATACCCAAAACGCCGCTGACCAGCAAAAGGATGTATTCTTCCATCGGCGCCGGGCGAAAAAGCGAATCCCCGACAATGTACATCGTCGGGATAAAAAGTATGGCGGCGAGCGTACTCTTGAATAAATTTAAGCCGAGCGGATGGACTTTCTCGCCGCTTTTTTTGAATAATATCACCGCGAAAGCCCAACTGATTGCGGCGAACAGCGCCATGGCCTCGCCCAGATTCGCTTTGATGATGTCCATATCGCCTCGCGGTTGTTACCGTCCTGTGGTCAAATGACGACTGTTCTCCCCAATGCCCGCCGTTTGGCCATTGCCTAAGGGTAACCCATTCGGGGGCGGTATTCCAGATGCGAACCGGTGATCGGTGACATTTTATTAACGGGTTGCGAAAATTGCACGAAATGCGGTAAGAGCGATGCCGGAAGCGATTTTTCGAATCACGAGTGCGAAATGCCGGAAAACGGCCTTGACACCACCGAAACCACGCCGGTTTTTCCCTGCAGGTGATGGAGGTAAAGCATGAATATCTATTTTTTTGTCGCGGCCTTATTAATTTATGCGCTTGCATTCGCGCATTCGATACTCGGTGAATGGCTGATTCTAGTCACGCTGTTCAAAATGGACCTGCCCAAACTGCGGGGGAGCGAGGCCGCCACCCGCAGGGTTTTGCGCTTTGCCTGGCATCTGGTTACGGTGTTAATGTTGGGTCTGGCGACGGTGGTGGCGGTTTGGTCGACAATCGAATTGAATGAATTGATTACCACCATGTCCGAGGTCGGGGCGGTTACCTTTTTAATCAGCGCGGCGATTTCGTTGATTTTCACCCGCGCCCGGCACTTCTCGTGGTATGTCTTTTTAGTAATTGGCGTCTTGATCTGGCTGGGCGGGCACTAAATAATCATGTTCCTCACCTCGGCCCGATCCGTTGAGATAAACAGGGGCAAATATGTCGTCTTATTGTCACGTCTATGTAGAGTAGCGGTAGTGATGGCGCAAGGCGGGATATGAGGTGCCTTCTCTGAGGCAGAGTGGCCGTTCACATGAAAGGAAATGTCGATGAAATCCGTCTCGGGAATATTAGTAGTGCTTGTGTTAATGGGAATAATTGCACCGACGAGCCAGGGCGGGGAGAGCCCCTGGCCGATGTTTCGGCACGATTTGAAACATACCGGGCATACGCCCTATACCGGACCGGCGACGCCCATTGTCGCCTGGAGCTATCCCACCGACCAGGGGATTGCCTCCTCGCCGACCATCGGGGCCGACGGCACAATTTATGTCGGGGTCGGCTGGTATCATCTTTTTACCTCGTTTACCGATTCATGTCTATTGGCGCTTAACCCTGATGGTAGTCAGAAATGGCGTTTGTATGCAAACAAAGGCATTTTTTCCTCGCCGACCTTGGGCCTGGACGGTACGATTTATATCTCCACGCTCGCCGGGTATCTGATGGCCGTGGAAGATTCGATTACTTACGGCAAAGTGAATTGGTCAACCTATCTTGAATACTTTTTTTTGAAAAGTTCTCCCACTTTGGCGGCCGACGGTATGATTTATGTCGGCAGCCCGAGTTTTTACTTCTATGCGGTGAACCCTGACGGGTCAATAGCGTGGCAACACCAAACCGGCTGGTGCATTATTTCCACGCCGGCGATTGGCGACGATGGGATAGTATACGTCGGTTCCAAGGACCACCATCTATACGCCTTCGACCCGGAGCTACAGCAAATGAAATGGCGGGCGCCGACCGGGACATTTTATGACGGCCATCTGGTCGATGCCTCACCCGCCATCGGATCGGATGGGACTATTTATGTCGGCACGGACCAATTCGGCGCGCAGGGGCAGACCCCGGTCGATATCGATACCAGTTTTTGGGCGTTTAATCCCGACGGTTCGCAGAAATGGGCCTTTGCTACGGGTAGCGGCGTGGAATCCTCGCCGGCAATCGGTCCCGACGGTACCATCTATTTCGGGTCTTACGACGGCTGTCTGTATGCGGTCACGGATGCCGGCGACCGGGGTATCCTGCAATGGAAGTTTCAGACCGGCGACGCGGTTGACGGTTCCCCAACGGTGGATGGAGATGGAAATATCTACTTCGGTTCGCGCGATTCCACCCTGTATGCCTTATATCCGGACGGCACGGTGAAATGGACATTTGTCGCCGGTGACGGCTTTGAATCCTCACCGACTATTGACGGCAATGGAATGCTCTACATTGGTTGTTTTGACGGCAAGCTTTATGCCCTGGGGACCGGCGCGCCCGATGTCGGGGTAACGGCGATCACTGTCCCGGATACCGTGGGTCAGGGGATGTCCTATACCCCCCAGGCCATGCTCAGGAACTTCCGGGCCGAGGCGTTAAGCTTTGAAGTAATCTGTGTTATTGATCAACATGGCTTCGTGGCCTACACCGATACGATTAGGGTGAGTGCGCTGCCGGGCGGCCAAAGCGACGAGCGTCTGTTTGCCCCGTGGAATATCGATGGCGTCGAGGGTGGGCTGTACGCAGTTACCGTAACGACTCTCCTGGCCGGCGATGATAACACTGATAATGACGTTTTATCCGCGATAATTGTAGTGGCCACCACGCCCAGTGGGATTCTGGCGGAGGAGAGTGATACATCGCCACAACGCTTTGCGTTGTCACAGAACTATCCCAACCCGTTTAATCCGGAAACGCGGATTGAATTTGTCCTGTCCGCGGCCTCGGTTGTGTCACTTAAGGTGTACGACCTCCTTGGTGCGGAGGTCCGCACGCTGGTCGCCGGACAATTACCCGCCGGGCCGGGGAATGTGGTGTGGGATGGTCTTGACGGCAATCATCAGCCGGTGGCCAGTGGGATTTATTTTTATCGGTTAGCGGCCGGACCGTTCGTCCAAACTCGAAAAATGGTTCTGCTCAAGTAGGTTTGTGACCGACGATGTTTATGAAATGCACTCAAATTAAGGAGTTGACCGCTTAGGGAGATTTAACTATATTGAATGAATAAAATGAAAACCCGCAGGATTATTTCGGGGTGGCGCAATGGCTTACAGAAACAGCGATCTGCTGCAAATTCTAAAAGTGATGAATTTCGGCTCCTCTATTGCTGAAAATGATGACCTGCTGTGGAACGCACGCGTAGAAACGTCAGTTTTTTCAGATTTGCTTGGCGACAAAGTCGATCTAATACCCGGTACAAAAGGATCAGGCAAAAGTGCTCTGTATAGAATATTCGTAGATTACCTGCCAGATCATCTATTGGTGCAACGGAAAGTAATTGTGGCACATGGGATTGAACACTATGGCGATAGTGTTTTTCAAGCATATAATGATCATTTCGAAAAAATGACTGAAGAGAAATTTGTTTCTTTCTGGTGTATTTACCTCATTTCGGTCCCGTCCCGATAGTTGTGGAAAATTGGAAATGGCGTAGTTTCCGGGAGTTAGCAACAAAACCGCCTGATGAAGGCGAAAACCGGAGGACTACGCCATGAACAAATCTACTACACCATCG
>SDBS01007032.1_pt1 | contig 10941 bp, 7 predicted proteins | sample 2277091 | NCBI WGS metagenome assembly SDBS01 (sample SAMN10404972, study PRJNA504765) | marine sediment metagenome | isolation source: marine sediment core GS10_PC15, 163 cmbsf | place: Arctic Ocean: Southern Knipovich Ridge | collected 2010 | reverse complement strand
GTAACTACTGTAAAGGTTTTTAAAGTGCCTATATTTTTCTTCAGCTAAACACCTTAAGGGGACTAAATAGATAACCTTTTTCTGATGGATTACCTGGGTTATAGCAGCCATCTCTCCGATAAAAGTCTTTCCTGAGGAAGTAGGAGCAATAACTAATAAATTATTTTTGTCATTGCGAGGAGCATCGCGACGCGGCAATCCCTTACTTCCTTCATAATCCAAAACCCCGTATTTTTTCACCGCCTCCTCCTGTACTGGCAGCAAATAAGGAGAATAGTCTTTTTCCAAGATGCTTACAATATGAGAGGGAATACCATAATTCTTTAATTTCTTAATCTTCATTAGCTTGGTCATTAGTACTTTCCTTTCTTTTTATCTTTCTATAACTAAGAACTGCTTATAAATAGTAAATAGCCTCTAACATATATCTAAGATGATAATGAAGAAGTAGATAAAAATATATTTTAGTACAATACTTTAGCTTCTATTTCTGTTAATTTCTATATTAAATTTTTATCTATTTAATTACCTCCTTTTTAAATATTTTCATATTTTATATTATTTATTTAACAATTATTATTATACATTTTTAATTTATTATATCAAAATAATTTTTTCCATCCGCTCCACTTTGTCATTGCGAGAGATAAAATCCCGAAGCAATCTCATAAATTTCCTCCCCTTACATTCTTTTTTACTAAAATTTCTGCTATAATATATTTAAACTTGCGTGGTGTAATTACAAAAGCTCTTTTTTCAGTAGGACAGATGTTCACCGGTATGCTCTATTAAAAATAATTAAAAAAGAGAAATCTAATAATGCCACAAAATAAAAGACAAATCAAACTAACTACCATTCTTTTGCTAACTACAATTCTTATCTCCCAATTTTTTCTTATTTCCCTTGCCAAAACCGAAGTCTACTTCTCCCTATCCGACAATCCCCAAAAAGAAATCATTAAAAACATCAACCAGGCCCAGGCCTCCATTAATATAGCCATGTACATCTTTACCGACAGAGAAATCGCCCTTCCTCTCATAAAAGCCCAAGAGCGAGGTGTAAAGGTAAGGCTCTATCTGGATAAGGAACAGATTGAATACCAATACAGTCAATCCCGTTTCCTGGTGCAGAAGGAGATAAATGTAAGGATTAGCTCCAACAACTATATTATGCACAATAAATTTGCCATAATCGATAACCGCATACTGCTCACTGGCTCTTACAACTGGACCTTTTCCGCCAACAATCGAAATGACGAAAATCTAATGGTAATAGACGACCCAGAAATAATTGAAATATTTCAGAATCAATTTGTAAACCTATGGACCAATAAGTATAGTCTGGAAAGAACCCGACAATTATATGAAATAGCCAAAGCAGATTTCCTGTCCGCTTCTCCCACTCCCGCAAAACCAGAAGAAAAAATTATAAATATCAACTCCGCGTCACTAGAAGAACTTACCAGCATCTTGCAAATAAGCGAACCCCTTGCCCAGAAAATAATTGCCTTAAGAGAAAAACTGGGAGGATTCAAAGACTCACAAGCCCTCACCCAACTACCCGAAATAACTAATCTCGAATGGGAGGAATGGAAAGAAGAAGGGATAATAATTACTTTTTAAAGAAAATAAAACATTTTTCTGAAAAAAGAAAGGTTTTATAAATCTTTTGTCGTATTAATATAAAGGTATTGAAAAATAAAAAAAGATTAATATCTTGACTGCTGGTGGCGATTTAATGAGGTAAATATAGACTTTTAAGGTGTGACAAAGAACCGTCCCCTGACACATTTATAGTAATGGAGTTTTTATCGCCAAGGAAGAATTAATTGCACCACGGACTCTTTATTTAGAATAAAGTTGATTCTAAAATTTACGATAAATATAAAAGATACTTCGAGGAGAAAGACATTTTCCTATATAAACTATTTAAATTACTTATGAAAGAGGAAATTAAAAAAATTTAAAAGAGATAAATAGCTATGATTAAAAACTACGAAAGAAGGATAATATAAAATGAGACTTTTAGAAGAGTTGGAATTATTATTGGAAAAAGACGAAAGATTAGTTTCCGAAGGTAAGCTACTTAAAAACAGAATTGTGGAAGTAGCATTGAAACTTGATAAGGATTTGATTAAGCTATTGTTAAGCAATGAGAGAGTAAAAAAGCATTTCTTTACAGAAGTTGATAAAATATTGGTTTTTGATAAAGAAAAATTCATGAAATTCGTGGATAATAAGGAATTTCTGCCTGATTCTTATACTGCCTTCAAACAAAATATTGGTTTAATAGATCAATATGGTAGATATTTTAAGTCAATCCCATGGAATGAAGTACTGTTAGCGTGGCCATATAAAGATTGCATTTTAGAAGGTGGACAGGAAAAACCCGATGAAAGGAGAAAAGAGATTTTTCATAATGAAATACTTGCTTCTGATGAAATTGATAGATTGTTAGAGCCAAAAGTATTTACAAATTTTAAAAAAATTGATTCAGACGGAGAACATAGAGTAAAGGAAATAAAATCAACAGACAACCTAATCATAAAGGGAAATAATCTTTTAGTTTTGCATTCTTTAAAGAAAAGATTTACAGAAAAAGTTAAACTGATTTATATCGATCCGCCGTATAATACCGGAAATGACGATTTTAAGTATAATGATAGTTTTAATCATTCAACTTGGCTAACTTTTATAAAGAATAGGTTGGAGGTTGCAAAAGAATTGTTGAGAGAGGATGGGGTTATTTTTGTGCAAATGGCTCAGTCCCCAACTACTCTGAATGAATCTCCAGAACTAGGATATCTATTAGTTTTAATGGATGAAATATTTGGAAGAAAAAATTACCTTACAACTATTGTTTGGAAGAAAAAAGGGAATCCCAGTAACACAGAAAAAAATATTGGAACAATTACGGAATCAATCTTAATGTACGCAAAAAATATCGATAAAGTTGACGTTAATCTTTTATCTTATAAGAGAGGATACAGATATGAAGATGAAGAAGGACCATACAATTTAGAAAAACCAATAAAAACTGATGAAGGAACATATAAAAGAAATACTATGAAATATGAAATAATCAATCCAAGCACTACTGAAAGAATACTTCCTCCACAAGGGAAAAGATGGACTATTGGGAAAAGTAAGATGGAAAAATTATTGCAAGACGGTAAAATTGTATTCAAACAAGGAGAAGTCTTTATTAAAAAATATGAAAATGATTATTTAAGAGGAGGTGCAAAATTATTTCCAAATCTATTAGTTAATCATGGCTCTTTAAAATCAGCTAAAAATGAATTAGCAAATTTAGGATTCGAGAGAGAAGGTTTTGAATCACCTAAACCTGAAATTTTGATGAAAACACTTATTGAAATGGTAACCAGCAAAAGAGAAATTATTCTAGACTTTTTTTTGGGTTCAGGAACAACATGTGCTGTAGCTCATAAAATGGAAAGACAATATATCGGCATTGAACAAATGGAATATATTAAATCTTTAACAGTAGAAAGAATGAAAAAAGTACTTTATGGAGAACAAGGGGGCATTAGTGAATTAGTTAATTGGAGAGGTGGCGGAGATTTCATTTGTTTAGAATTATTGGAGTTTAATGAGAAATTTATAAATAAAATCCAATTTGCAGAAAATGATGAAGAACTTATGAAAATCTGGAAAGAAATGAAAGAACACGCATTTCTAAGCTACAAGATTGAGCCAAAAGATATTGATAAGAATATAGAGGAGTTTAAGGATTTGTCATTTGAAAACCAAAAAAGATTTTTAATTGAAATACTTGATAAAAATGAAATGTACGTAAGTTACAGCGAAATAGAAGATGTGCTTTATAATATAGATAATATAACTAAGAACCTAAATGTTGATTTTTATTCCATTGGGAACAGAGGTAACTGAAATGGAGAAATATCCTAATATTAACCGAAAGTTTAATAGTTTTGAAATTAATTCCGGGAAAGGAAATAAAAAAGAAGGAGACTATATAATTTTCGTAAATGGAAAACAAGTAAAAGATGAAGATACTTTTGAGCTTTTATGTACAGAAATAATATCAGAAAAAGATGCAATTAAATTTTTGTATTTTCTATGGGAAATTGGTGAAATAGAAAAACAAGAAGATGAACCATTAGTATTTGATAGCATTAATGTAAGAGATTTTAATGACAAGATAAAAACTTTTTTATACGTAGTTTGGCACAGGCTAATCATAGATGATATAAATTATCCTCTTCCTAGGTTTAATGGAAGGCAAAGATTATTGGGGCAAATATATATTTTGCTTGCAAAAAAATTCAATTTCGAATTACCGAATGAGATAAAAAGTATACCCGAAGAAGTATACCGTTTGGGTTTTCCTGAAGGGATTGAAGAAAAAATAAAAACTGAAACTTGGGCTGAGATTTATATTTTGTATAAAAAATTTGTTAATTTGAGTAAAAACCTTATGGGAGATGATTGTTAATATGAATATATTAAGGCAGGATTATGACACTTTATCGAGCAGAGGACTTATTTCAAAAGATATCCCGAATTATATTATAAATAATCTTAATCCTGCTTTCGAATTAAGAGAATATCAAAAAGAAGCTATTGCAAGATTTATTTATTATATTTCAGAAGATAATCAACGGATAAAACCTTCTCAATTGCTTTTTCATATGGCAACAGGTTCAGGAAAAACCCTTTTAATGGCTGCAAATATCCTTTATCTATACAATAAAGGATATAGAAATATTTTATTTTTTGTAAACAGCACCAATATTATTGAGAAGACAAGGGAAAATTTTCTAAATCCTACTTCTTTAAAATATCTATTCAATGAGAAAATCAAATTTGAAGCTAATGAAATAAAGATAAGAGAAGTTGATAATTTTGAATCATCTAATAATGATGATATAAATATAATTTTTACAACAATTCAGGGGCTTCATACCAATATGAATACTCCAAGAGAGAACGCGATAACTTATGAAGACTTCAAGAATAAAAAAATTGCTATTATTTCCGATGAAGCACACCACATAAATGCGTGGACAAGAAATAAATTAGGCATAGAAGAATTAATTGCTAAAACAACATGGGAATATACCGTAAGTAGCATTTTTAATTCTAATACGGAAAATATAATGCTGGAATACACTGCAACAGTTGATTTAGATAATCTAGCGATTTATGAGAAATGTCGAGATAAGATAATCTATGAATATAGCTTGAAAGAATTTAGGCAAGATAGATATTCTAAAGAGGTAAAAGTATTACAGGCAGATTTGGATAATGTTGATAGAATGTTACAGGCAATGATTTTAAGCCAATATAGAAGAAAAATCGCAGAAAAAAACAAGATTCATTTAAAACCAGTAATTCTTTTTAAATCCAAAACAATTAAAGAATCTTTAAAAAACAAAGAAGATTTTCATGAAAAAATGAGTAGTTTAACAGCAAAAGAATTTCAAAAAATAAAATCACTGGAAGATGCTAGTGTTTTAGAAAAAGCTTTTGACTATTTTGGAAAACAAAAAATATCATTTGATAACTTGATTACAGAATTAAAGGAAGACTTCTCTGAAGAAAAATGTATGCTCTTGGATTCTAACAATATTGATGAAGAAAAGCAGTTAAAGCTAAACTCTTTAGAGGAAAAAAACAATGAGATACGAGCTATTTTTGCGGTTAATATGCTAAATGAAGGATGGGACGTTCTAAACTTATTTGATATTGTTCGCCTTTACGAAACACGAGATGGTAATTGGACTAGAGATGGATATAAGCCGGGAAAAACAACAATAGCTGAAGCTCAATTAATAGGCAGAGGAGCGAGATATTTCCCATTCAAATTAAATGAAGAGGATGATGCCTTCAAAAGAAAATTTGATCAAAAATTAGATAATGATATGAAAATCGTTGAAGAATTATATTATCACAGTCCTAATATTCCAAAATATATAACAGAGTTAACGATAGCTCTTAAGAACACAGGGATAATGCCTCCTCAAGAACCTAAAACTGTTCACTTGAAAGTTAAAGAAAATATTAAAAATACAGATTTTTGGAAGAATGGCCTAATCTTTCTTAATGAAAAAGAAAAAATTGTCCGTTCAAAAATTAAAGATATTAATGATATTGATGTTTCTAAAACTTATGGCACAATTAATTTAAGAACAGGATTTACACAGGATAAGGCTATCTTTACAGAAAAAGCAAAACCAGAAAAAGACAAAATAACTAAGCATTTCGAATTAAAAAATTTTAATGAAGCTATTACAAGGAAGGCACTTTCAAAGCTTGACTTCTATAAGTTTAATAATCTACGAAAATACTTTCCTAAACTGGACTCAATAAATGAGTTTATTGAGTCGTTAAAACAGATAAAAGTAGATATAAGAAGCTCCAAAGAAAGATTAAATAATTTAACCCCGGATGACGGACTTGATGTTTGTTTGAGTGTTCTTAAGCAATTAGAATCACAAGTAAGAGAAAGCTATACGGAGTATGGAGGTACAAAATTATTTATCCAAAATAAGATCAAAAATATTATTAAAAACGAAACATTGAATATTAATGTAGGTGATTATGGCGATCAAGAATATGGCGTACCAATGAGCAATCCAAAACACGAAAATTTAAGGCTTAATCTTTCTAATAAAGACTGGTACGTTTATGATGAGAACTATGGAACTTCAGAGGAAAAGCACTTTATCCAGTTCATCAATGGAGTAATGGAAAAATTGGAAGAGAAACATTCAGAGATTTATTTGGTAAGAAATGCAAAGCCCTTTAAGATATATAGATTTTCTGATGGAAAAGCAACAGAACCGGATTTTGTATTATTCCTAAAAGAGGAAGGAAAGAAAAAACTAGTACAATATCAGCTATTTATTGAACCAAAAGGAACAGGATGGATAGATAAAGACCAATGGAAGGAAGATTTTTTGAAAGAAATTGAAGATAATTATAAATTAGAAACTAAGGATAACCGGCAATTAAAAATTCTGAAAGAAGAAGATGTAAATTATAAGTTAATTGGTATGCCTTTCTATAATGAAGATAATAAAAGAATTTTTATTGATGCATTTGAAGCTAAATTAGGTTTGAATAATTAAAAGGATGAGGTGATAGAGTGGGCTACCAGCTCAACAATTCGGTAAATTTTAGTGGAAAACCCATGGGATTTGAGGAACTTCTTAACCGAATGGTTGAGCCTTTGGGTATTATTATAGATAGACCTCGTAAAATGGAAAATTAAACCATAGAAAAAATAGGGTATTTCTATATAAATTAAAAATATCTGTATTTTAAGAATAAAATTGTAATATTTTTTATATTTTTTTTGAGTGTACTAAAATATGATTAAAAATCCGTATTTAATATTTATATTAATTATTTCTACATTTTTTTTAATAGTTTTTCTTCCCTACAGTATTCCAAATTTTTTGGGAATTAATTTATTCGATCATGATACGCTTATTAAATTTTTATCAAATATTTCTGTAATTCTTGCATCAATATTTGGAATAATAATTGCAATATTTTTGGTTGCTTTTCAGATATTTAAAGACCGCTATGTTTCCTATTCATTGGGAAATTTCTTCAAAGATTCCGATTTTTCAGCATTTTTCATTCTATATCTAACAACAATTTCGATGTCATTAATCTCAATATTCTTTATAAATAATTCAATTTATCAAATAACTATAATAACCATAAAAAATCTATTATATTATTTGTTAGCTCTTTTTATAATTTGTTTAACTTGTTTGTATCCTTTTTTAAAGAAGATATTAACTTCAGAGTATCCTAATGTTAAAGTAATTAATATATTAAAAAAAATAGATTATTCTGATGTTCAACTATATATCGAAAAATATTCTAATGAATTAATTTCTAATAAGGATTATTTTGATGAAAATAAGAATCCACATCTATTTTTAGAAGAGATGTTTATTAATTCAGTTAAGAGAAAAGATGGAATTGCAATCAATAAATATTTTAGGGCTTTAAGAATCAAATTCTTCTATCTTTTAGAACATTCTGATGATATTGAGCAGAGAAAAAATATTTTTACTTTTTTTAGAGATATTTATATAAGTACTGCTCAGATTGCCATCAAAGAAAATGAAAAATCAATTCTAATGATTGTTTTAGATTCAATAATTCCTATTTATTTGTTTTGTTTTGACCAAGATATGATTGATGAGAGTTTAAATATTTTAGATCAAACATTACAAGAAATTTTATTGTTACTAGTAGAAAATAAGCATATCCTACCAATAAGATTAGCAGTTTATTTATATGCAGTTAAGGATAATATAGTATCAATCTTAGAAAAGAAGACCGTAGAAAATATTAGAGATGACTGTAATATAAAAAAGCAAATTGACGTTTTATTTGCTGTAATAGACAGATCGATTGAAAATCATTGTGAAAATTATGCAAAGGAAGGAATTAACAGATTAATTGATATTTATTATGAGGTGATTAAAAATAATAAAATTGGAAAAAATGCAAAAAAATCTATTTTTATTAATATTAATGTTATCTATGAATATTTTGTTTTAAAAATGGTTGATAGAGGATTATATGATGTTAATGTATTAATGTATTCCTTTAACTCTGAAAAAATATTAAGCATTTCATTAAACAATAAGGAATATGGCAAGTATCCTTTAATTTTTTCTTGTGAAGTATTGATAGAATTATTAAAAAAGAATATTCTTGATGATTTTTCATTAGAAAATTTAGGAAGAATTGCAAGAGGTATTATTTCCGAAAAAGATGAGAAGGGGATAGAAAATTACGAAGAATATTTACTTTATATCTTGAACATATTTGATAAATTAAGACATATGATTGAAAAAAGTTCTAAGAAAATTATATTACATAAATATAAGATACTATATGAAGAGGTAATTTCAATCAATAATTTAATTAATAAAAATAAGAATAGATTTAAAAGAATTAATAAAAAAGTTAATGAAATTATTGGAACATTTGAATTTCATAAGGGAAGTTATTTAGGTTATAAATCGACAATAGAATGGACTAAGTTATAACAATTTTTTTCAGGGGATGGTGATTTGACCCCAGATGCCCTTTTGAAGGATTTTAAAAAATATCTGAGTATAATATATCAAATTTATCATGTGAAAAAGTGAGATAATGATAAAAATAAGTAGAAAAGAAAAAGACAAACTCCGGGATAGACTTTATGAGCGAGATGGGAATAAATGTTATTATTGCGGAATAAAAGAAGAAGATTTTTTTCGGATATGGGGGAAATTTTATGGTGGAAAAACTAGAGGTAAAAAATTAGAAGTGGATCGTAGAGATAACGAAAAAGATTATACTTTAAAGAATTGTGTTTTAGCTTGCTCTATATGCAATAATGCTAAGAGTGATAAATTTACAGAGGAGGAGTTTAGGGAAGTAGGTAAATCGATAAAACAAATATGGCTTTTAAGGGAAGGGGTGCCGGGCAAATAATAAGGTAACTTTTAGCGGAAAATCTATGGGGCTTGAGGAGTTTCTTAACCTGATGATTGAAACTTTAGGCATTACTCTAGATATACGACCTAAGGGAAGACCTCGTAAAATGGAAGCTAGCCTATAGAAAAAATAGGATGTATCCCTATTTAAATAAATGTGATAATCAGATTTTAAATATAGTTTAATACAAGGAGCTTTAGTATGATTTATATTAAACCAAATTTGAAGAGATACAACACATTAAAAGCACTTCTTGAATCAAAAGTATCTGTTTTATTTTTTGAACCAAATATACAAATTGAAGAACTGCACAATCAAAAACAAACTTTTCTTATTAGCGAACCTGGAATAGGAAAAACACGGTTGCTAAAAGAACAATTGTTGCACGGTGATAAAGAAGGTATTTTCATAGATTTAAAAAAACTTAGAAAAATAACTATTGACTCCTTTATAGAAACAAACGGAAGAATCTCAATTTTAAAAGAAAAAAATTATAATGAAGATTTAAAAAATTGGAAAATCTTCAAAACTAAAAAATTTAAATTAGAGAATAGCAATAAATTGATCTTTTGTTTTGATGCTTTAGACGAGGTTAAGGATGAGGATTTTTCTGAAGTGGTAGACAATCTTAAAAACTTTATGCAGAAATATAACCAATCAAATTTTTTAATAAGTTGCAGAAAAAACTATCTAAATAAATGGCAACACTTATTTTCTGAAATTGATTTTGATTATATTGAGATATTTCCATTGGATACCCCCCAAATAAAAGATTATTTAAGTGCTTTTGGAATTGATCAAAAGAAAATTGATGACTTATTAGAAAGGTTGTGGTTTCAAAATAGACCATCTATTCTCCAGTCTCCCCGCTATTTAGAGATGATAGCTGAGTTAGTAGAAAAGGAAGGTGTTGACAAGTTAAAAACCATTAGTCGCGGAGAATTATTTGAGAAATTTATTTATAAAAAAATAAATATTGAATCGGAAAAAACTAATGAAGCAAATTGCCAGGAAATAATCAAAAAAGTTTTAGAAAAACTTGCCTTAATAATGGAAATTTACCAATCTAACCAAATTACTAAGGATGAATTAATGGAATTTTTTGATAATACAAAGTCAAACCTGAATGTAGTTTTTCTAAATCAAGTTTCTATAAATTATTTTTATGAACGAAGCTTATTAAAAGATAATATTGATTCTATAGAATTTGAAAATACAGAGTTTCAAGAATATTTAGCAGCAAAAGAAATATTAAGTCTTGGCCGGCTTGAACAAGTTATCTTTGATTTGGCTGTAGTGAAATATCTAGGAGAAATTCATCCTTCATGGATAAATACGCTATCCTTTTTGATTGAATCGGAAATTAATATCCTTAAAAATGTTTTTGAATATGTCTTCTCGAATCCGCAGAGTGTACATATCGAGGAACATATAAGGTTGTTA
>SDBS01007030.1_pt1 | contig 10941 bp, 17 predicted proteins | sample 2277091 | NCBI WGS metagenome assembly SDBS01 (sample SAMN10404972, study PRJNA504765) | marine sediment metagenome | isolation source: marine sediment core GS10_PC15, 163 cmbsf | place: Arctic Ocean: Southern Knipovich Ridge | collected 2010 | reverse complement strand
CCAAGTTTTTCTGAATTTCACATAATTTCATTTTCTAATCCTTTCTTCAAGTTCTTTTAGTTCTTCGTTAAATAACATTACGGCGTCTTGAATCTCAATAATCTTTTTCATGTCTCGCTCAACTCGTATCATCCAGAACGCCTTACACGGAACACGGGGGTCGTAACTTACAAAATCACACCACTTGCGACCAGTAACCCAAATCTGTGATTGAACCTGGATAACGTAGGCGGAGGGCATTTTGTTAGCCAGGATGTACGAAAGGTGGGTAGATGTATTGGGGCACTTAATCTCCAACAGCCCGTCTTCGTCTACAAGGCCGTCAGGAGAGCATCCTGCAAGTTCTTCTAACTCTACAAACCCTACCTGCCTGACGCTGGAGGACGTTTCCATTTCGTACATATTACGGGCAAAAGGTTCATGCTCTGTCCCCCAGTCCATAGCATCATTACAAAAGGTGTCCTGCGGAATACCGCTAAGGCGCTCTGCGAGGACACGAAGCATAAGCGTTTTTCTTGTTTTGCCCTGGCCTTTGGCAAGAACCGCCGACATATCAGAAGCGCCGATTTTGCCGCATCTGATTTTTCGCCATTCATCACTTTTTTGTGTAACATCGTGAATAATCATTTTCACCTCAGTAATTTATTGTTACATTGGGAATTGAGCCATTGGCAATAGCATCAACAATCTCGTCCGTCTTTTCTTCGTTTTGAACAATCGCAAACAAAAAGACATGTATCCTTTTTCTGATTTTCGCCTGATGGTCTTTGTCTTCGATGCGTTTACGCTCAATCTCAGCCAACCTATCTTGTTCCGCCTTGACCTCTTTTTGTTTACGTTCCTGTTCCGCTTGTTCTGCTTTGCGGGCATTCTCGGCGGCTTCCTCGGCGATATGCTTTTCTCGCTCAATACGGTCAACCTCAGCTTGCTTAGCTGCAAACTCATCTTCTTTGGCCTTAACTTTAGCCTCACGCTCGGCAACTTCCGCTTCCTTTGCCGCCAACTCCGCTTGCTTGGCTTCCTCGGCTTTTCGCTCCGCTTCCTCCCAAGCAGCAACTTTCAACAACTGTTCCTGCTCTATCTTTTCATCAATCGCCCGGATAGGTGCGGCATGGACTTCAATCATTTCATCAACATCGGCAATAAGTGTCCTCTTTTCCTTGTCGATTGCTTGGCATACCGCTAACGCCTCCGCCTTGGTCGCCTTGTGAATCTCGCTGATTTGCGTCTTGGTCTTTCTCAGCTTGAAGATATGACTCCGGGCGTCTTTGTTTCCTTGCGGGTCTTCATAGCTGAATACAAGGTTTGCATTTTCTGTTTTGTACTTGGCGATTGCCGCCCGCACCTCGTCGAACTGTACTAATTGATTTTCCATTTCTCGATTCCTTTATCCAAGTCCTTATTCATTTGCTCTAATTCCTCGTAATCATATCCATTTATCTCCCGTACCAAGCCAATGAAAAACTCTAACAGCTTGTCGAATACACGTTTCTTTAGTTCTTGCTCATCCATCCTTGGCCTCGAATTTCTCGTTAGCTTCAGCCACAAGCTCTGCGAACCAATGGCCCGCTTTTATCAGATGTATTAGTATCTTTATGAGTAGGTTACGCATTATCAGTTTCCTTTTTGCCACAAAGCCGACAACATCCCGATTCTGCCCTATCTATTTCTTGCAACCGTGATGTTATTTCATCAACAAAAGACGGCAACATCGCTTGTAAGGCGGCAAAACAAGCTCGTTGATTAAATGGAAGGTCGGAATTCAACCAAGTCCCCATAGTTGCTCCAAGCTGAATAGCATTTTTGACAACAAACTTTATCGCATCTTTTCGTTCATCTCGTATCTCACTCATTTTCTTTCTCCTGTTAGACTTGCTCTTTTTTTTTGTCTTCAAACCATTTTTCAAATTCGAGACTTTCTTCTTTTGACAATTCAACTTCTTTACCGTTCGCAAATACCAAAGTGTGATTGCCGTAGGTGAAATCTGTATGTACTTTCATTCTTCTTTCTCCTGTTCTTCTGGTATTTCGTTGTCGTCAACAAAAAGGAGGGGGTTGCAAAAAAACTTTACTATTGCCCCGTTTTGGCTAACAACATCTTGTAAGATTTCGATTGCCACTTTATCCATTGTTAATTTTTTGTTCTGTGTCCACATTTTCTGTCTCCTGTTCTAAAAAGCGGCCCGCCGCCGTAAGCTCACGATTGGGTTCGTATGCGTATCCTTTCGGGTTATACCTGCTGCACGGGCCGTTCATTCTATTCTCCTGCAAGTTTCTTTGCTTTGGCTAAGGCTTCGTCGATAAGGGCTAATATCATGCCCCGTTCTGTTTCGGGGTCTTCGCCCTTGCCGCAAATTAGCCGTTTATCGATTGACGTTCTCGCACACTTACAGGCCGTGACCAACTCATCGTGGCAGTCGGTCTTGGCTTGGAGCGAGGCGTGCTCGGCCAGGGCTGCGAGGTCGTCGGCGAGATTGCCTAACAAACAAATTCCGCTATCTACTTTTAGCCAATTTTCTCGAACAAATCCCGACCTGTCACCTTCGTTTCCAAGCCAAAAAACATTCTCGCCTATACATATAAAAGGCTCGGTTTCTTCCAAATCCAGCCCATAATCCCCATGCCTCAACTCAGGCTTGGCGAGGGCGGCTAACTTAGACTGTAACCGTTTCTCCTCAACGATAAGAGCGGACTGGTCGCACTCGTTTTGGGCTATCTTGAGTTCTATTTCTTTTTTGTTAGTCACATTTCACCCCCTCTTGGCTGTCCCAAGTACGTCGACAGCTGGAACTATTCCAGATATTGCCCATTTCTCCCTTAGTAATGCAGTGAGGATTTTGAACGTGGCTACTGTTATTGTTGCCCCAATTTTTACCAGTCGGCAGTTCTATCAATCCTACCTTGTTGCCTATTTTTGCCAAAACGCACTCTGTTTTAGTACACACAAACTTATCCCCAATCGAATAAGTCACCTCGGCCTCGTCCAACTGCTTTTGCAGTATATCGGCCTCGTCACGCAAGCGCTGCTGGTCTTTCTCATTCTGTTTGATACTGATTTGGATTTCTTGTTTCTTGTCCATACTCTTGTCTCCTGATTTTAATTGTTTTAGCCGGTTAAGTAACGCAGTCTCGGCCTTGATGAACTTCTTGTAAGTGCCTGCCTTGTAAAAGCGCAATGCTATCTGATACACCGATTCGGGCTTATGACAGGCATCGCCGTCTTTGCCTAAAGGGCATTCTTCGCAACAGCCGTTGAAGCTGTCTTTGTAGTAGGAGCACAAACCACATAGGTCGGCCCCTAAATTACCTCCAGTTACACAACAGTAGGCCGGTAGCTCTTCCTCCGTCGCGTCCACGTTCTGCTGGTGGTGTCTAATCGAAATGTCCAGCGCCCGCGCCGGCGTGGTCGCGTAGTCACGTACTTCTTGTTTCGTTATCCATTTTATCTTGCTCATGTCATATCTCCTGTAAGTTTCTTTGCTTTGGCTAAGGCTTGCATCCTTTTGATATTCCTTCCGGTCAATTTTTCCCTTTCTGGGCCTGTAGGTGTTCGGCTGATAATGCAATCATAAGCAAATTGTGCTTTCTCGCACGCATCTACCAACTCATCGTGCAAGTCTGCCTTCGCTTGGAGCGAGGCGTGGGCGTTCCAGCAGAGGACGAAGCGGGCGACGTTGGCTTCTCGCAATTCGAGCTTGCCATAGAAATCGTCCGTGATACCAGCGATGGCTTTATTTCCACGCGTTCCGCTCCGTATCAAGACTTTCTCGCTACGATAATTTGGTATAACTTTCAATTCGCCTTTTGTGTGTTCCATATCATATCTCCGTTAAAAGCGAGGTCGCTGGGGCCAGGCGACGCTCGCAACTGTTCAATTAGAAAAGAGTAGGTGGTATGAGTGCCCCGTAAGGCCACGAGTGGGCCTTGTAGTTCGGTGGGGCGGTTGTAACCACGGACACGAATTTCACGTCATCCTTATTTAGTGTTCAGGCTCCGGTACTTTACACGACTCGTGTTACTGAACGTCATTAGCCACTACGCTAACCGTCCCGCCCCGTTATATTTATGTCAAAGAGCTTAGTTCTCTATACTGCCGCTAATACTTCGTAAGCGAATTTATCTGTGTTGATTTCAGCATGTGCCAATTCGCCGTTTTTAATAGTTATTGTGCCGCAATGACTTCCGTAATCTTCACTTGCGTATTTGATAATCAGCCACGCTTTAGGCATATTCTTTGCTATCTTTTCCCATATTTTCATCGGCGTATCCCATGCAGTTTGCAGCCTCAGTGTATCCCCATCCCTCTTCACAGAATAAGCATTCCACTTTGTGTCCCAGTGAAACGCAGACCAATCCCACCAATTTGAATAGCCGCAAAGCTCAATGGCATGGCAACATCTCTTGAAAAGCATAAAATCCTTATCTTCCCATTTTCTCCGATGGCCAAACGACCTGAAACCATTTAGTCTCTTTAGCGTTCCATTATAATCATAAACAGGCCATCCATTGTGCATCATAAGAAGTTCTGCCCCATCGGTCACATCGCTTGCGATTCCATCCACTCCGTCGGGCAATTTGATGGGGTCGGGCCGGGGAATGAGTCGGTTAAAATCAAAAAGACAATCGCCGGATTTTATAGCATCCCAAAAACGCCCCATATCATCTTTTACTTCTATAATGTGTTTTACATGATTTGGCATTTCATTATCCTTTCAATAAAATACCCACCGACCGTATGATGTACAGTGAATACATTCGGAGGAACAGCCGGTGGGGTTTTTCGGAGGGTGAATCCGTTTTTCCAGAAATCAACTTGATTGTATTCACTGTTTTTATCATGTTCTCAATCCTACCATAAATCGAAAAGATGTCAAGGCTTTTCAGGGATTTATTTTCAGACTTACTGTAAGTGCAGGCGCACCAATGGCTTACGTGTGAAAAAAGTTTGAGAAAAGTTTGGGGGAAAATGAGGTGTGGGGAAAGTTCTACGGATTTGATAAAAGCAAGCGCCCCGAAAGACGCCCGCTCGGAGGAGGGTAAAATGAAAAAATCAGCTATAGTATCCTTTATGTATCTGCTCTGATTTTCTCAATATGCTCCTGTATTTTTTTAACCTGTTCTTCAAGAGTTATTATCTCTGTTACGAGCAAACCCTTGTCGTAATTGTCGTCAAATTTGGCTACAGCCAGATTGTTAGCCAGCGCATTTAGGGATTCGCAATGTCTCAGCATATCAGCCAAAATGCTCTGTTCACCACTTTCGTCAGGGAATGGGCGTTCGTTCTCATCCATTCTTTTTGTGCCTCTTGGCCGTCCTGCGCTTCTTTATAGCTGTTCGTTTTTTCTTTATTGCTGTTTTATGTCTATGTTTCGCCACTATTCTACCTTATCTATATTCTTAATCCATGCTCTGATTTCAGCATCTTCCTTGATATTCTGTATTTGGGCCTTGTTATAGTCCTTTTTGAACTCGGATATATCATCTGACATCCTGGATGTTTTCTTGGCCTCTATTATCATGTGCGCGGATATTTGGGTGAATTGACTCTCTATACGAACATCGCGCAATTCGGCTTCTGCCAACTCATCGCTTTGTTTTTTAATATCGACGGCATTTGCTTTAATACTCTTCCGATTGTCTGTGATTTTTGTAGTGTGGTACTCAACGTCTTTTTCAACGGTTGTTACCCTGCCGCTACCTACCCATGCAAGCGCAATACCGCCACCTACGACCGTTACTATCAAAGTGATAGTCATTACCGCTGTTCTCCATCTGTCTCTTGTCATTGTTGTTCCTTTCTTCTGTGGCCCAAGTTATTATTAAACTCCTCTGCCGCCAAAACCCCTAATCTGTTGCAGGGCAGGCGCCCCTGCCTTGAATTCTTCTTGGCGCTGTTTACGTCTTTTGCTTATAATATCCAAATCTATATCCGTAGCGATTCTCGCAAGCCTTACCAAGGCAGTAGCTCCTTTTACGGGGTCTCTCATGCCTTCTATTAGCAATCTCGACCATTTCTTATTAGTAGCGATTCTCGCAAAAGCTGCCGGTGAAAACGCTATCAATGCAGCTTTTCCAGGTCTTTGTGCAAAAGCGCCGCCAGTTAATATCCCAGCTTGGCTTATAGCTATCACTAATCTTCCGGTTGCCCCAAATGCCGCTGCTGGTTTTTGTAATACTGACACAGCCTTGCCCAAAGTCTTTATTGAGGCTATTTCGCTTGGACTAAAAGACGCCTTCAGTATTGGGTCGTCAAGTTTATTAAGAAAAGACTTTGCTATAAAAGCGCCATCGGCGTTCTTTGAACTACTTATCAGTGTCTCGATATAGCCATGCTTCAAAGCATCCCATGTAGGCTCGTCAACAGTGTTCCTAATCAAACGTATTTGCTTACTCGCACCTTTTTGGAATATCCTCGGAACCGCCTTTTCGGGGTTATCCGCCAAATTACGACTTAAACCCTTAATGATTTTGCTGTTAAATATTTCTTTCCCTGTTCGGTGGAATTTATCCGCAAATCGTTTCATCGCTAATGCTTCCGGCGCTAATTGACGACCAGCCTTATCTATTGCGCCATCAGACATTTTTGATAGTTGTTTTGTTAAGCCAAGAGCAACATCTTTTGTAACTGACATATTTCGGGATTGAGTTAATAATGCTGAGCGCAAACTACTGGCTTGCTTGAAAGTTACCCTGTCAGGCAAGTTGACGATACTATCTAACAATGTATCCCCGGTAGTGCTCCTGAGAACTCTTACTTTTGACTGCAATCGGCTTTGGGCAAATTTCTTCAACGGAGTTACGTCTACAATTTCCCCGACTGCGCCTGACCTTTTAACGAGCTTGTCTACTTGGCTATAAATTGACCTCGAAGCTCTTTTGAAAGCAGTGTTCTTTTTATTAAGAGTATCCAGCAGAACCTCGCCTACTTCTTCGCCAGTTAATCTTCCTGTCGATTTTGCAAAATCATCCGATAAATCTCTAACCGCCCTTGTTATAGCTGCGGGTATTTGAATTGTCTTGAGTTTTTGTAATTTTCCGCCACCAAGAAGTGACCCCTCTGCAATAGACTCCATTAAATCTATTAAGCGGTTATCTGTTGCCTGCGCCAAGGTTATACCCAAGCCGGACTTACGTAATAATTTTGCAGCTTCTTTTGCGCCGGGAGCAACTATCTTGCGGCCTATCGGAGCTAACACTTTCCTGCCTACGATGCCTAATCCCTTTGCCAATCCCCTGCCTGCCAATTCTGACCCAGCCTCTTCAAGGCCCGCGATTAGTTGTTCTGTGTAAAGTTCTCTGAGAGTCATCGGTCTTGCGCCGGGTTGGTTCATTCTGAAGGTTTGCTGGATACCTTTGCCTCCAGCGCCACCTAAAAAAGCACCCAATGCGGCACCACCTGTAATGGCCACTCCTTTCAATAAAGGATGCCCTGCTGGTATCCTCGACCCTGCCATAGCACCAGCCTTCGCTCCAGCTATCCCTCCGACCGTACCCCCTGCCAGTTGTGGCAAATCAGCCTTTAGTCTTTGGAAAAACGTAGGGTCAGTTGGTTGAATTTGGCCCTCCATTAAACCGCGTTGTAGAAACTCTAATTGGCGCTCTTGCTGTAACTGTTCAGGTGGGATTGGTGCAAACTCAGATGTTAATACCTGGCCTTCTTGCGAACTGTCCAGAACGAATCCCTGTGGCAAATTGGCCTTTTTGTCTAAAACAAATCCCTGCGGTAATTTTAACGTACCGGTTGCCATGTTTGGCCTCCATCGGATGACTGTATCCTTTCACCTGTCTGTGGATTCGTAGCAGTTATTATTTGGCCGGTCTGGGCTTGCGGTGTGCGCTGTTGGGTAATCTTTGCCCTTTTTTGAACTTCCGCTCTTCTTACCCTAATTCTTTCCAAATTCTTTTTACTTTGATTCCACTTCGCCAGCCATACCGAAGGCGGGTCTTTTTCTTGCGGAACCTGCTTCAGTATTCTGGTGGCCTCTTTCTCAGACATTTGGGCGCCGGTTATTTCTTTGATTACTTGGTTCCTGAATGTTGAAGTCGCCGCTCTAAACTCTGACTCTTGAGGCGTGTTAAGCCCGAATATGTCTTTTATGCCGCCCACTGTGCCTTTAATCGGGCCAACAAAATTAGCATCGACCAAGTTTCTTAAATTATTCAACGCATCATCAGTTGCTAAATTTGAAGCAATGGCCTCTCTCTCAGATGGCGCTAAATTTATAGTCGTGCTCGGTACTCTCGGAGACGGGAACTGCGTTGGTGTGATTTGTCCTGTAGTGGGGTCAAATACAGACGTGACCTCTCCTGTAGATATAGGTCTTAGGCTCGGAGGTTTTGCCTGTACTGCCGCCAATCGCCCTGCAATGTCCTGCTGACCAAGGGACTGCTGTGCCGCAAACTGTTGAGCAACCGGAGAAGTCAGGCCACCGGGCAAGCCTAAGCCCTGTAACTGTAGGGCTGCCTGTTGTTGTTGTCGCTGTTGCAAAAACTGTGTGACAAAATTTTGAGAGCCTGCTCTTAATCCCGCAAATTTATCAAACGGTGGTAGTATTGTTACACCATCTGCCATGATTATCTCCTATCTTCAATTAAAAGACTATCCAAATATCGATGCTTGCGGGGGGAACCCTGGCGGCGGAAGACCTAACATGGTATTAAAACCACCCGCACCAGCAAACGAACCAAGTGCAGGCAATAGGGATTGAAATGCTCCCGGACTTTGCTGCTGGAAAGTTGGCTGAAACGCCTGTGTCCCTAAAGCTAAACCACCAAATTGACCGACCAGATTCCGAGGGTCAAGCGCAGTCGCTACATCACCGGATATTTGTTCTCCCATTATACCTCTTTGTACGCCGCCTATATTTAGTAATTGACTCAAAAGGTCAGTGCCTTGAGCGCCTAATTGAGTACCTTGTTGAGCTAAAAGGCCCGGAAGTTGTGCCAAATTCCCGCCCAAACCAGCGCCCTGGAACTGCAATCCGGGCTGCTGTAAAGCCGCTTGACCTATAAATGGTGCTGTCTGGGCACTCAATCCCAATTCTAAACCAGCACCTGCTTCTGTTAAGGCTTTGTTAAAGGCCCCTGACGGGCCGCTGGTTGCCCCAAACCGCTCCGAGAGAAAGGGAACTATGTCTTCCTGGAAGCCCCGCAGAGCAAGCCTCCTGGACGGCTCAAACGCTTTCAAGATGTCCTGTGTCGGGTCAAAGCCTAAACCTCGCCGTAAGGCGTCTTGAGAAGTCCCCAAAAAACCTTGCGCCTGTGTGGGGTCAAATTGACCTAACGTCTGACCAAACAAATCCAACCCCGCACCTATACCTGGCGCAAGACCGCCCGCAAGACCGAAACCTGTTTGCTGTAATGGTGATATTCCGGCTACACGCTGGCCCGTAAATGGAGTAAGGGCTTGGCCTACTTGCGGGGTTAGCTGTTCAAGTATATCATCCAAAAAGGTTCTTTGCGCGGGCGTAAGCGTTGCCGCAGAACCGCCGCCGCCGCCACCACCACCACGGGATAGCGCTGCTCCCCCTATTGTTCCGCCTGCTATTATTGCTGCCGATACTGGGTCTAACATAATTTAAGCCTCCACAACGATTCTATCCGACAATCTACATCCAGCCCTCACGAATGCTTTGGGGCGAGTAGTTGTCCATAATATTTTTTCTTTCAATCCACGCTTGTCTGCATTTTCTCGTATAAATCGCAAAGCTCTTTTTATTGCTTCGCCGTTTTTTGTCTGATATTTTCGGTCAATCGAATAAATATTAACACAAGCCATTTTCAAAACAGGGTCAACTGTAATCCACAGAACACCCTTGACTTTATTCGCTATGTTACGTAAGACGAATAATAGATTCAGCGGTGATTGCATAAACACAGAACCCCACTTATATAAATCCTCTACCACCCAGTCGCGTTTAGGTATTTGTTCAAATAAATACCTGGGTATCTCGTCGAAACTCGAGCACACCTCAAACCTTAACTGGTCGAAATAAGATACCATATTATCGCATCTCCAAGATATTGACACGGTTCGTTAAATCTTCTATTTGTGCCTGTTGCTCCTGTAGGGCTTTTACCAATATCGGAACAAGCATGTTGTTTCTTGTTGACCAATTATCGTACGGGTCGGCTGGCTTCCGGGCACAATATGGTAAAATCTCGTAAACCTCTTGTGCCACCAAAACTGTCGAACGCCCGTATTTAGCTTGTTTTTCGGGGCTTTTCCAGTCGGTATCTTTGACGCTTAATTGTTGCAAAACGGCCACGGCATCAATCACAGAATCGGTAGTATTTATCTTCATTCGTTCGTCACAGGGCGAAGTGTCTATTGTCTCGTCACCGATAAAAAGCGTCCCTGATGAACTGCCATGAGTTGAATCATCCAATAAGAACGGGTCTGTTTTTGAGGACCCAACATATAACCCCATATCCAGAGGTGCAGCAGTATTACTAATGCCCAGGAAAGCACCTGATTCTATTCTTCCACCGCTTACTGTCAAAAGTGCTTGTGCGGGGCCAGAATAAGTAAAAGCTCCATTGCTTGTTAATAATCCATCAGTGCCCACGAAAACAACTCTGCCAGCAGTCAAGCCGTCTGCCGTCAATGTATTGGCCCTGAATCCATGTGCACCTATATCCAAATCGCCAGAAGATGTAAGAGAACTAATATTATCAACTGTGCCCCCATTAATGTCAAAATTACTGCCTTCGATTTCATTGGCTCCGCCGGTGAGTTTACCGCCGAGACCGAGCGTACCTGACAGTGCAGTATTAGCAAAGATTTGCAATTCGCCTGCCCCTGTTGTTTCTATTCCTATATTCCCTCCTTGTTCATTCTTCCAATATAAATCATCATTACCTGAACTATTATTACCAAGAAATCCAGCCCTTCCACCGCCTGAATCTCTCCACTCAATAAAACCAACTGAAGCAGCCCCT
>SDBS01007029.1_pt1 | contig 10942 bp, 5 predicted proteins | sample 2277091 | NCBI WGS metagenome assembly SDBS01 (sample SAMN10404972, study PRJNA504765) | marine sediment metagenome | isolation source: marine sediment core GS10_PC15, 163 cmbsf | place: Arctic Ocean: Southern Knipovich Ridge | collected 2010 | reverse complement strand
AAATGATTTCAATAAATTACAATCTATTTTTCGTTATTTATCGCTAATTAGTTCTTGTGAATGCTTAATTTCTTCCGTTTTATTTGGATAACTATAAATGAAACTCCAACTAATGCACCAAAGAGGATAATAAAATCATACCCCGGAATCCCTGATGGGGATATTATTATCTGAAAAACAACACTATCATCATACATCGCAGGATCACTAGCATCAGTTACTCTAATAATATGATCTGTATAGTTTTCAAGTGTTGTTGGTATTGTCCAAGTAAACCCACCATCATTAGGAGTAGTACCGTTTGAGATATCAAGTAACAATAAACCACTAGCATAAAGATCAATTGTTACCTCAGCTATAGTACCAGTTGTAGTCCAGTTTATTGAGTATGTACTTCCCTTAGCCCATGAACCACTAGAAGGAGACACTACAGTTATAGTGCGTGGGTCTTGAATATCAAAAGGGTCACTGTCATCATATACAGTAGGCCAATCCGCATCATATACTCTTATTTTGTAAGTAGATGAATTAGAAAGTCCAGGAGGCACCATCCATAAGTAATCACCATCATTAAGAGTACTTGGAGTGATTTCCATAACAAAAGCTCCGTCTTTATAGAGATCAAGTTTAATTCTGTTTGTACTTCCAGTAGTATCCCATGTAGTATGATAAGAGTTGGATATTTCCCACGTATTGGAACTTGTAGGGCTCGTCACATTTATAGTTGGATTATAAAATTCCGGATTATAAAGTACCAAGTTCACCAATAATTTTGTGTAATTATAGTATTGATTCCACTCGATTGTTTGACCAGTTGCGATGACATAACCAGAGCCATAACTCCTTTCAATTAAGATAGGACTTCCAGTAGCGCCGTCTTTGAGTATATTTATTGTTCCAATTGGTAGAAGAGAAGTATTGAAATTTGCATGAGCAGACCAACCCCAGCTATCTAATTCGTCGTCCTCAATTCCGAAAGGATTTAGTAAAACAGGATGTCCCATTAAACTAAATGTAACATTATTAGTAAAAGCTTCTGTTTTATTCAGACCTCCAGGCCACAATAATGATTCATTCCAATCTCCTGAACCCCATCCCTCATCACAAACGGAAAGCAATAGTATTCCTCCATTTGACATATAACTTTCAAACCAAGAGGCATTACCAGCTAAAAGATCATAGAAATTTGTAGTTTGATCAGAAGCAATAATCACCTTCTGATAAGGATCAAGATTTACTGAACCAAAGTCTGTGGAATTATAAACTGTGTAAGGAATACTATAATTTACTAAGATCGGTTCTGTCATATTCTTATCCCATGGAACTCTGTCACGAAAGAGTGCAACTGGCCCCGTAATAGGTTCGAATTTTGTATCAAGTGTAAAATTCAGAAAAGCTACATCCCCTAAAAATTCAATGTGTTTGGTTTTACTCTGGACAGAGAAAGCGACATGAGAGACATTAACTGTCCACCATCCGGGAAGCAATCCAGAAACATTATAATATCCATTACTATCTGCGTATCCTGAATCAAATAAGATCCCTGAAGATGTGTTGAAACATGCTATATAAGCATTTGCTATAGGCAGATTAAGATAAAAGTCAAAAACCTGAACTATAATATAGCCTGGGGGAGAAATACTGAGATCAAATGTTAAATAATCATAATCCCCATTCCAATTGATTAAGTCGTATATATATTTTCCTTTATACGCGTTTTTGGAAACTTCAACTTTGTACCATCCAATATCTAGCCCAGTTATGTTGTAAAATCCGCTGCTATCAGTATAACCAGAATCAAAAAGTGTTCCATTCAGATAATAACAATCTACAGTTGCATTTAAGAGTCCAAGTGAAGTTGCGTTATCTAACACTTCTACTTCAATATATCCGGATTTAGGAGGTTTTGATACAAGATAAAAATTAAGCTCATCATAGTCACCTGCATAATTAATATAAGTCTGATTTTCTTGTGTTTCATATCCTCCCATGGTTACATTAATTTCATACCACCCAATGGTTAAATTTTCTATTGAATAATATCCAGAGCTATCAGTATATCCAGAGTCTATCACATCTCCAGTTGATTGATTCACCGCTTGAACATATGCGTTAAAAAGCGGTATGTGAGTAGTATTATCATATGCATAAACTTCGATAAAACCACTATCAGGAGGTAAAGAAGTAAGGTAAAAAGTTAAATAATCGTCATCACCGAACCAATTGATATAATCATTTTTCTCTTGCCCGTAAAAAGTTAACATTGACACATTTACAGCATACCACCCTATAGTTAATCCTGTTATGTTATAAGAACCATTGACATCAGTGTATCCAGTATCAATTAGTAACCCAGAAGTAGAATTATAGGTTTTAACAACGGCATTTTCTACTGGGCCACCAGTATCGTTAAAAACTAGTATCTCTATGTATCCACTATCAAAAGGCATTTCATTCAAATAAAACGTTAAATAATCGTCGTCGCCATTCCAATTTATATAATCGGATTTTTCTTGAGTGCTATATCCATATCGGGAGACTCTAACATCATACCAACCAACCCACAGACCAGTAATATTAAAGAATCCATTGGAGTCAGTATACCCATAGGATATTACATCACCTGTAGTAAAATTAAGAAGCTCCACTTTAGCGCTTGGAAGTAGACTTGAGGTACCACTATCCCTTACTGTAACCTCAATATAACCGCTATCGAAAGGTTTTTCAACTAAGTAGAAATAAAGGTAATCATCATCATACCCTTGACTGAGGACTACTGAGGAATGAATCATGTTATACTTTGAATCACCGTAATAACCAACCTTTGAGACCTCTACAGTGTACTCTCCAATGTCTAAACCAGTGACATTATAAAATCCATTGATATCAGTGTATCCAGTATCTACTACTGTGCTAGTTCCGTAATCTAAAACTCTAACATACGCACTTGAAAGATAATTATAGGTAACACTATCTCTTACTGTAACTTCGATATAACTAATGGGGGGAGGAACCCCATCGATATGAATAATTTGTTCCCATGCTACATTGTTAGTTTCATCAAATTCATCACGAATATCATCCTTATCAATAATCCAGCCAATATAATAATTCCCTTCAGGAATGCTTGCTGGAACAGTGCCACTCCAACTTGCTGAGCCAGAATTAAAAGCCGAAACTGAAGATACATAATCCGAGCCTAGGAGATAATCATATGTAGAAATGTAATCATTCGTTGATGCATAATAATGAACGTAAAAACCACCTGTAGAAGCGGTACCCACATTTCTCACTTGACTACTTACTGTCAATGATGATACTCCTGCTGTTACCGAAGTTGAAGAAACTGATGAATAAGCAGGACCTCTATCTACCATATCAGGTTTATCGGTTGGAGCAGAATCGGAGCCTAACCATGTGAAAATTCTGTCATATTTATCATTATTTAATCGAGTTCCAAAGTTCGAATCAGCACCGTCTCGCCCATATGCATGTATTGTCATGATATGTCTATTTCCACTTGCATATCTCCATACAGGCCCCCCGCTCATACCACCTGCGGTGTCTGCCCAATAAAAGTGATTATTTGTTGAAGCACTATCTCCGGAGTCAGAATCCCAATACATACGGTTTCCACTACTTAAATCGGCGGGGTACCCTGCTACATTCATGATACCATCATAAATTGAGCTAGAAGAAGGAGCAGTAGTACGTCCCATCCAACCAGTGTAAGACCCGATATTACGATCTAGAGTTAAAACTGCCCAATCCTGTGAAGAACTTTCGCTATTTGTCCATCCAGTGTAGGAACGCATACCAGTAACCCATGCACTACCATAAGGATCAGAGGGATTATCATTTAAATCCATGCCCGGAACAACTTCAATACTTGAAGCCCATCCTTCATTACCTGTATCATCATCAAAAATATAGGCACAATGTCCGGCTGTTAAAACATGGAAATCGTCTATTATCGCTCCAGAGCCGACCCAATTTCCACCCCATGAGGTTGCGATATAAAGTTTAACTACAGTTCTGTAGGGGTAAGCATTATTATTGACAATAGCTCTGCCGTCACCACCAATAACTGATTCTGTCCCACCATTTGCATCAGCTAAAAGACCTGCGTAGGGTTCTACTACTCTCAACCCTGGAGTATTCTCTGATGCTGTTTCAGCAGTAGGGATAAATTGAGGGTTAGACAGTGTCTCAATTCCAGTTAAGGGATTATATTCCGCATTAGCAATTGTTCCTTTCTCTAATTCATTGTCAATTTGAACATTTTTCAATGTTTCTTCAATAGGGCGCCATTCAAATGCTTCTCTATCGTAAGTGGATTCGACGATCTCTTCTTCAGTTTTATCTAATAAATCCCTTCCTATATCAAAACTCTGACCATTATTTATTTGCTCTTCGATATAGAGTGGTTCTTCATAAAGTTCATCATCGTCTATAACCTCATCGGCGATATTATCCTCATCCAAAAAATTAACTTCTCTAAGATTTGTAATAGTAAAAACGCTGGGAAAAATTAATAGGCTAATAATTAGAAAAAAATATCTTTTTTTGTCTGTTTTATTTCTTAAATTCATTTTTTTACCACATTTTTTTTTTTGTAAATTTAAAATTATTTCGAATGATAAAAACAAACGAAATTAATTAATAATTAAAGTATCTGTTTATAAATATTTTCAACTATTATAACATAAAAAATTTCTTTAAATATAATTATAATTGGAATTATTTCTGAAATTAATTAAATTTATAAAGGAAGTGGCAAATCCGATCATTAGATTTTTATATGTTGCAGGGTGTCTATAAAAATAGCACTACGAGAAACATCTGGCAACTTAATCTATAGATTAAATGTAAGAGTTAAATAGTGTTAATAAATTTTTAATGTTAAAGAGATAGTGTTTTTCTATTATAAAATAAGAGATTTTTATTATAAGATTTTAAGAAACACTATTTTAATAGTATAAAAATAATTAAACTCAACAATTATTCCATGTATAAATATAAATACATATAAAAAGAAAAAGAAGATATCTGAGATATTACTGTTATTAGTTCTTTTGCCCATTTAAAAGTTAAAAGTGAATGTATAAATGAATAAAAGAATTTTATATATAAAAGGAAGCATCAAAATCTAATATATTACTCTAATTAGACAGTCAAGCATGAGAATAAGATATGTCATACACATTTTATAGCAAAACTGGGAATCCAAATGCTTATACTGAAGATAATTGTAATATTTTTGGTTTTAATGGAGAACCTCTTGGTTATATATATGAATCTTTGGTTTATTCTTATAATGGAATTCATTTAGGGTTTTATTTAGATGGATGGGTTAGAGACATTAATGGGTTCTGCATACTTTTTACTAAAGGTGCTAAGGGTGGTCCTTCTAAGATAAGGAAAGACATAGGTCGTGTTAAGAGCCCAAAATTAAAAATCCCAATAAAACTAACAAGGAAAAAAATACAAAAAAATTTAGAAATTAAACAAGAATGGTCAGAATTATCATCACGCGAATTTTTTGAGAAATAAGGAATACTTGGTTTTTTAAATTCTGATTCCGCCTTTATTTGATTAATGCACTTAAATTTCTTTTAAAACTAGGAAACTTTTTAAGAGCGTAGGAAGGAGTAAACATTTTAATTTTCTTTGCTAAAGCATTTAAGAATTTTTCATCTGGTTCTCCTTCTAATATCATTTTAGTCTCTTCTTCCGTTACATCTTCAAACCGTTCAGTTAATTTAATTGATTTTGAATTACCCGGACATGTTAATTGACACCTCATACAACCTTCTAAAGCATTGTGGGCTCCGAGTTCAATCCATTGTGGAAATTCTCCATCAATTTCATTATACAGAGTTATACATTTTCCTGCCTTTATCACAAAATTCTCTTCAGGTGAGGTAGGAATTGCGTGTGTAGGACAATTGTTCACACAAATTGTACAACTTTTACAGAAATCCATCATTTGAATTTCAGTCCAATTGTCTACCTCGAATTGAAAATCAGTAAAGAATGCATAGAGCGTGATTAAACTCCCCATCTCATCTACATAGCAGATATTATTCCTCCCGTATTTTCCAAGTCCGCTTCTAACAGCTAACAATTTTAAATGAAGTTTGGTGGATCGTTCAATTTTATATCCAGACTCTTTTATGATTTCGTTTGAAACTAAATTTTCCAAATCTTCTAATTCTAATCCATCATCATAATATTGGGGGGGATCATAAATTCATGTTCTTTTCCATCTAGATGAAAATTAACTAAAACTAATTTGGTACGGATAGCAATAACGATTATCGATTTGGCGTTTGGAAGGGTTTCTGGTACCTTGAATTTTTTGGTATCAATATAACTCCTATAAACTTCATGGTCACTCAGTTTTCCCGCACTTCGTAATTTATCTATATCTTCTTGAAGCTCATTTAAATGGTCCACTGAAACGGTTTTATATTGATATACAATTTTTTCATTTATTTTGCTCGTAGGCATAAACAGAATATTAGAAAAAACAATAAATAATTTTTTATTTTTCCTATTCACAATTTAGGATATTTTGAAATATCTGGGATTTACCAAGTATTGAATTAAAATTAAACAATTTCAAGTTTAAATTAGAAATATTTGAAAAATAAAAGGTAAAAAAAAGGTAAATTTAATATTTATTTATAGAAGTTGATTTTTTTTGACGTCTCCTAATGATAATTATCGAAATTGTTCCGACCAAGCCTACAATTACATAAAAATTATAACCGGGAATCCCAGGAGTCCCAAGAGTCCCTGATAAGGGGGGGACATTTTTTATAATATTCACAGAAGCAGAATTTTCATGTCCGATTGTATCATTTGCATAGAAAGTTATGGTTACTGTTCCTTGGGCTAACACATCCCAGGCAGATTGGACTATAGAAGAATTGGTCGTAAAAAAGTGCTTAGTCGAGGTTGAACCAAGTGTATACCACATTTGGTCTAGATGTGTATCGAAAATTTCAACTATAAAGGAGGGAGCTGTAGAACCAAAGACTTGATTAATAATTGGATTAACGATGGTGATACTTGGAGCTTGAGAGTCTTTTACAATGGTCACTTCTTTAAATCTTTGATCCCCATTACTGTTTTCAACATAGAATTTAAGAGACACAGTTCCTTCTGGCAGTGCATCCCAGGCAGCTTGGTTTATTGTTGCTGTTGTTGAAGCAATATCATGATTTACCCCATTATTAAGAGTATACCACATATCAACTGCCCCAATTCCTTGTATTGTCAAGTCGAAACTGGGAGGAATACTTCCAAAAATATCACTATTATCTGGTTCATTGATCTCAATTGAAAGACTTTGGTTCTGTAGAAATGCGATTTCATTTTCCCAAATCTCCAAAGCGTCAGGATAGGTCGAGTTATCAGTATCATTATAATAGACTGTAAGAAGCATAGCATTTGTTATTGCCCTTCCATTAGCTCCAAGTATAATCGCTGCTCCATCATTACTAATCGTGTTACTTAATCCAGCAACTGCAGTTGCATTGCTGTGCAAGGTTAAATTAGAGCAATCTATACCCACATAATCCCAAGTACTATTTATACTATTTGCGGAATAAAGAGCAGGATTATTGAAGATTGGATGTCCACTATCCCAAATATAAATGGAGGGAGCGGATACAAAATTATTACCAGCATAGCTGAAGCCAAGATAGTCCCATAACTGATCACTAACTGAATAATCCCATGTACTTAAAATTAAATACCCACCTGCTTTTACATAGTCTAATATTTCAGAATAATAACCTAAAATGTTCAAAAAGTTCGCATAAGCATTATCCACGATAACTAAGTTAAAATTATATAGAGCCAAACTCAAATTAAAATAGTCTTTCGTAAAGGTTAAATAAAAATTAAGCCCTAAATCATTCAAAGAAGTAGCAACAGGACCTCGATAATAATTATCATTCGGATCGGGGTTACCAAGCTTTTCATCAACATAAATTAAAATATCTGCTTGGCTGGCGGTTAACCAGTTAACAATATTAACACCAAATTGTAGATTATCATTGGAAACTATATAAGTATCTTCTAAAAAATTCATATCTGAAGCTAGAATAACTCGTCCTTTACCGTATTCTTGAGCGGCGACTCCAATGTTTTTCGCATCGTTTCCCCATATTGGATAGGCATCACCACTATAATTTATCAGTCCGGGAGCACCAAAAGATAAATCTGTACAACTTTCTGTTGTCGGATGAGTAACCATATAATCCATGATTCCGATGCCGTGAGTGGATAAATTCATTTCAAAATCAAAGTTGGACAATAAATAGTTTAAATTTTGTGAATTATCAACTAGTGTTGCATGTGGGTTATCTCCTAAAGCAATTATACTACCCCCATCATTAACCCAAGTAGAAACAACTGCTACCTCAGGAGCAGAAAAGTTAAGGTCGGGGTTTACTTCTATCAATAGGTCATAAGATGCTAAATTGACTGAAGTTAAATTCCCTGACACTGAAGGATAAAGTTTGTCAATAGTAAAACTACGAGCTACAAGGTTATTACGCCATTTTCCATATTTTGAGCCACTAGTTACATACGTGGAATCCCATGAATCTATACCATAATAAGGAGCATGCGATAAGTCAAAGAGAATCCTCCCTTTTGGTCGTGGACAGAGCCAATCAACAGCATCGCTAACTAAATCTGCCATATTACTTGATATTACGCCGTTAGGCCATGGTAGCTGAACTACACGCCCACCTCCACTGCTTGGATCGAATCCTAATACAGTTACATCATTAATACTACCATCTATCGTTGCTATTCTGACAATATCAGCAGCAATTGAAGTAGTTAGCATTACAGCCCAATCAAAAGCAGCCCTAGTTGAGAGAGATGTAAATAAATCTCCGCTAGAATAATTTTTAGATACGGGATGGCGTTGATAAATGTTATGTGTCCCGCCTACATATTCCCAATAGGTAGATCTCCCATTATCTCCCTCAGATTCAGATGGAAGAACGCCTGCATAACAGAGAAAGCTGATTGCCGTATCAAAACTTAAGAGACCTCCACCACCTAACCAAAATTCCTTTACATAATTAGTTATATTGGTTTTAGGAAGGTTATCAACCATAACAAAGATATCATATTCTGCAGTTTTTAGTTTATGATCATAAATTTCTTGTGTTGTAATGTTTGTCACCTGATATCCTGCATTTGTCAAAATTGTTATCGTGTCGGTTAAATTATTTTCTATCCCTCCATCACCATAAGAGGGCATACTGACGTTAGGTTCATTATAAATAGCAACTCGAATAGATCTTGGAACGAATTGAGATGTTTTGGGTTCAAGCTCTTGGAACCCTATACTATCGGGAGTGGCAGTAGTTTGAATACTCGATGGAATGATAAAAAAGCTTGGTATTATGGCAAAAACCATAAACCAAATCATTAGAACTGTTATTGATATTCTTTTTTGTTGTTTCATCAAATTTCACTTTATAATATATTTGTAATTAATTTTTTTAAATAAATATTATTGAGTTAGAGACTATATAATATTAACTAGAATTAAATATAAACAAAAGAAATAAAGAGAAATCTCGTTTCAATGAATAATCGGGAATTTTTGACCTATTTGTTAAATTATATTAAGGAAGCAAATAAGACAATTAAGATACGATATTAATGAGAAAAAAAGGAAATTGTTTATTTTTTTCGACTCAAACAGAAGCAGAGGACGTCCAATGGAACAGATTCTTTTAAAAAAATTAAGTGATATAAAAAAATATATTACTTCACCCTAACATCTTAACAAACTCTTTTTCGGTTATGATTTTAGTATTTTGTCCTTGAGCCTTTATGTACTTTGCGGTGGGTTCAGTTGTATTAGTGACTAAATAAGTAAGATTATTGGTTACGCCTGATCGTGTTTGTCCTCCATTATTCTTAACTATTTCTTCTGCTTCTGCTCGTTTCATTGTTTCTAATTTACCGGTGAAACAAAAAGTCATCCTTTCAAATTTATTTCCGATTTTTCTATATTCAATTTTAATTTTATTGGAAGCTAAAACTTCTTTCATTTGAGTATATACTTTAACAATTCCTTCGACTAACTGATGTGCAGATATTTCTGCGAATCCCTCTACTTGAGATATCTGAAAGACTGAAGCTTTTCTAATCTTTTCAAGAGTGTTAAATCCATAGTCAACTACTTTCTGAACCATATCTTCTGCTATATTTTCAATTGCAAACCCTGCTATAAATTTTGCCAAAGATATTTTCGTTATAGCATGTAGATTATTTATCGCTTTTCTTGTTGAAGTTTCTTTCACACCTTCTAATCTAATGAGATCTGTAACTTTAAGGTTGTACAAATCTGAGATCGTTTGTATTTTACCAGAATCAAATAAAGGTCGTATTATTAGCTTTTCACTAAAATGTTTGACTTTAAGTGTTTTTATCCATCTAGTTAGGCGATAGTATGCTCTTTTTGGACATGAATCGTTCGGACAGTATAGTTGCGTTCCCTCATTTATCAAGGGTGTCTTACATACTTCACAGACTGAAGGAATTGGTATTTCTTTTGCATTTGGAGGTGTTTTAATGACATTCTCAATTTTAGGGATAACATCTCCTCGTTTTGTAATAAATACTTCTGAACCAATCTTGATTTTAAGATCTTCTATCAGGTTTGGATTTGCTAAGCTTGCTCTACTAACATTACTTCCCATTAGATGAACTGTCTCCACTATTGCGACAGGAGTATAGTGATGTCCACTAATAGACCATTCAACATCTAATAGAATAGTTTCAATACCTTCAGCTTGAAATTTAAACGCAATCTGTTTAATCGGCTTAACTCGTTTCATGTCTTCGATATCAATTTCTTTTCCTTTGATAACGAGTCCATCAATATCGTAATTAAGCG
>SDBS01007028.1_pt1 | contig 10944 bp, 9 predicted proteins | sample 2277091 | NCBI WGS metagenome assembly SDBS01 (sample SAMN10404972, study PRJNA504765) | marine sediment metagenome | isolation source: marine sediment core GS10_PC15, 163 cmbsf | place: Arctic Ocean: Southern Knipovich Ridge | collected 2010 | reverse complement strand
CGAGGATTAGTAATTGCATTGGCATGCGTAATCCTTTTCGCTACTTTTGAGCTTATTAGAAGAAGAAAGCTTTGGGAAAAATATGCGATCTTATGGTTATTAACCGGAAGTGTGCTTCTGATTTGCGGCTTATTCCCTAAAATTATTTATATAGTATCTGATTTACTCGGGTTGGCACACTTAACAACTATGCTGTTAATAACAGTTCTGTTTTTATTATGCATAGTCTTACATTTTACTACGGTTCTGTCATCCAAGACCGAAAGGCAAACAAAAATTGCTCAGAAAATAGCGATTTTAGAATTACGCATTGATGAGTTGGAAAAGAATATACAACAATCAAAGAATCTGAAAAAAAATATGACGCTGGAACTTCCTGCCGCACAGGAAAATTCTGAAAAAAAGAGAATACCTGCTGTCTCTATTTCTACCAAAAACATGAATACAGATGTTGTTGGGGATGCTATTCATTCATAACAATTAAGATAACAGAGTTTTTGATCTTGATATTATTCTCTGCGCAATAACTCTTTGACAGTCCTTGAGTTTGCTTACATCCCGAATGTTCTCAGTTCACAAAGAATATTATGTCAAATAATATCTTACCCGAAGAAAAAAATAAAACTTTAGCAGGCATGGCAGTGGTTGCTGTTTGTCTTTTTATTGCCTGCCAGTTCTATAGTATTTATTTTAGATTTTATAATCACCGTGGCCCATTAGGATTTGGTGATAGCGGTTTCTATATTTCACGCATAGCTTATTTTAAAGAGCATGGCCTTTTCAGCCGACCATCATTGTTTTCTGTAGCTGATAACTTTATTAAAAATGATCATTCAAAAACAGTAAAACAACTTTACGGATCTCACGGAATTATATGGAGTTTTGTGCTTGGAAAATTAGCGGCTGTATGTAATATTTCTGCCGAAGACATATTTCACTATAATTTTTATGGCGGAATATTAGCCGCAGCGATAGTGCTGTTTATAATATTAAAACAGTTTGGAGGCAGCCTGCTCAATATCATTGTCGGATTTTTAATTTTCACTTTTTATACCGGCACAGGACATTACCACGGTTTTTTCTGGATAGTCCCCTCTTTTTATTGTGTTCTGCTGTGGTTATTGGCAATTTGGCTTTTCTTTTTTTATTCAAAATGGAAATGGTTCGCACCATTTATGATATTCTTACTGCTGTTTGCTCATCCATCCAGCCCATATTGTATTGCTGTTTTAGGGTTTGCTCTCTTCCTGAACGGATGCCTGCGAAATGAGATATGGATAGCCTTGAAAAAAGTAGCGGTTTTATTCGGAATCTCTGTTGTTTATTTGTTTATTTATTTAATGCTTTTAAAGAATCAACTGATATTCAGGCTATTCACAACACCGATTGATGGATTGATATTTGGACGGCATTTTCCGCGATTAACTCATATTGCAGGTATTGTAGTTATTCTATCATTTGCAATTACAGCCTGGATTTATTTAAAATATAAAACGCAATACAAAACCGATGCTTTTGAAAAAAAATGTGCTTTCTGTATTATTGCAATTCTTGTGGTTATATCGCAAATCCTGTTCGTTTTTAAAAGCTCAATGATAGGATCTTTTAAAGCCTTTGAGTTTTTATGGGAAAATACTCCATTTTACATTTATTTTGTCGGACCATTACTGCCGTTAACCATTGCGGGATTATATTTTTCTTTCATCAATCACCGATATGAGTTTGTTTCTCTATTATTAACATCATTTATCGGAACTATTATGTCATGTTTTGTTCTGTTAGACACAGGCGCCAGAACATTTTTATTCCTTGAAATAATCTGGCTGCTTGTCGTCTCTTATGGCATTCAGCAAAGCCTGATTTTAATTTACAAAAATAGAACCGCAATATCAAACCGGACAAAAATACCATTTCAAGATAAAACAGTTTATCTGACAAATATCCTATTACTATTAATCTCGACAGGGTTGTTTGTTTGGCTTTTCATTACAAGGCTGGAGCGTGATTTCGGCCAGAAGTTTTACAATCAGGTTTCTTATGATGCAAAAGCGATTGGTTCTTTCATAAACAAGAAAGTTGAAACTGACCGGATATTTTTTATTGGCTCAGTATCTCAAGCGAATCTACTTTTAAGCATTGACGGCGTATGGAATAAAAAGTTTTATAATCCTGTAATGATTCCATCTGATTTTGGAAAGGATTTTCTTGATAACTCAATTGTAATAGGAAAAAACCACAAAATAATGGGCAAAAAACGCAGGGGAATTAGCATCTTTTGGCCGCCATCTGGAAAAATAGTTTTAAAAACAGGAAAATTACCAAAGGGAAATTATGCAATTGTCTTTGAAGATACATCTCTTAGCAACGGGGAAATGGACAATATCCAGGTAGAAATAAATACAAAAGGAATATATAAAAAGATTAACACTAACTCCAAAATAGAAACCGTCAACATTCAGCATTGCACAGATAATGCATACCCTCCATTGATGCTGCCGTGGTATTCACTTGTAGCAAAATATGCAGAAAAAGTTAAACCAGGCTATTATACTATCAGGCAAACTTTAAAATGCTCAATGGACTTCGTACTTTCTGAATCAGTTGGCAATATTTATCTTGACAATACCGGCAAAACTCTGAATCTAATGGGAAGTATAAAAATATATTCTAACTCTGATGCAGAACCTGTTGTTTCAATCGATATTGATAGAGACAGTGCAAAAGAGCTAAATTCTAAAACTGCATTTATATATAACTTAAAGCAGTTACCATTATTATGGACAGATGCAGAGTATAACTTGCAGGACTGTTCAATGCATAATATGGGAAAACCTTCTTCCATAGTTTTTTCGCAGGAACACAATTTTGGTGACCTGAAAGTTTTTAAACCTTTTGACAAACTTTTCGACATTTACAAAACCAATGAGACCGATTATCAATAAATTTTTTTTCAACCGATTTTTTGCGGCCCTGTTTATTAAACCTGTATTACGATTACATTCACTTTGCTATCATATCGCTGCCAAATATGCAATCATCTTAAATAATGGCCGGCATCCGAAACATAATATCCTGCAATACAAACAATGGTTTTCTTCCAATATTAAAGACGGCTGGGTCGTTCTTGATATTGGAAGTAATACAGGACTGTTACCATTGGCGCTAGCCCAAAAAGCTGATTATGTTTATGGTATTGAAATAGATAAGAACATGACAAATATCGCAAAAACCCGGAATGCCCGTGATAATATCGAATATATATGTGCGGATGCAACAACATATGACTACGATTTATCCAGACAGGTTAATTGTGTTGTCTTATCAAATATTCTCGAACATATTGATAGCCGTATCGACTTTTTAAAAAATATTATCAATAAAATAAAATGGGATGACGAAAATCACAAAAACTTTCTCCTTCGCGTACCCATGATTGACCGGGATTGGACTGTCGCATATAAAAAAGGATTAAATCTGGAATATCGACTCGACAAGACACATTATATCGAATACACACTTAAAACCTTAAAACAGGAACTGAACCAGGCAGGTCTGAAAATAAATAAAACTCGTATTTGCTTTGGTGAAATCTGCGCAGTATGTGAGGCTATATGAAACTCGCTCTGTTCTTTACCTATAATATAAGCCTTGAAAAGTGGGTAACTTCAGGCCTGTTTGACAGAGAAAAGCTTCTTTATGAAAAACTTTTGTCCAATAAAGTACTATCAAAGATTTCATGGCTGACCTATGGTTCAAAAGATGCTCTATTGGCACAAAAACTTCATGCTAACGGCAAATTACACCATGACATCGAAGTCATCGCAATGCCGTGGTTTTTCAAGTATAAACCCGGGGCTTTCATTTACAGTTTGCTGATGCCCGTTATACAAAAAAAGACACTTCGCGCCGTTGACATATTAAAAACTAACCAAATGGCAGGTAGCTGGACAGCGGTATTAGCTAAATGGATATTCGGCAAACCACTTATTGCAAGAAGCGGGTTTACATGGTCAATGCTAAAAGAAAAAGATAACACAGCGATGGTTAAACTAAAACTAATTACTGCTGCGGAACGTTTTGCGTTTAAAAATGCAACGGTATCGGTTGTTACAAGCAAAAGCCAACGTCACTATATTTGTGAACGTTATAATCTGCAGCAGGATAATATTTCAGTCATACCAAATTATATAGACACAATGCTTTTCAAGCCTGACTATTCAGAAAATAAATACAACGATCGAGTTATTTATATTGGCAGGTTAAGCAAAGAGAAAAATCTATTCAATTTAATAGAAGCTGTTGCTAAAACTGGTATAACCCTGGACATCCTCGGTACTGGTCCATTGGTCCGGCAACTACAAGAGCGTGCTCAAAAGTGCGCCGCAAGTGTAAATTTCCTGGATATAGTTCCTAATGACCAGGTTCCTGCCGTCTTGAATAAATACCAATACTATGTCCTGCCTTCTTTTAGTGAAGCGATGCCCAAGACATTACTTGAGGCAATGGCATGTGGACTGATTTGCATTACTACAAATACAGAAAGCGCAGAAGAGATTATAGGAGATGGCGTTGATGGTTTTATTGCAAAAGGAACTTCTCCGGAAATTCTGGCACAAACTATAAAAAAAGCCATTGAAACAACTTCTGATACTATAAGAGCAAATGCCGTTGCTAAAATTAAAAGCAGGTTTTCACTTGATAAAATACTTGAAAAAGAGAGCCAGATTATAAAAGAGTTTTAAGGTGAATCCTAAAATTGCAATTTTAATGTGTGCTTGCAATGCCGAACAGTATATAAAAGAAGCCATTGATAGCATCCTGAACCAGACGTTTACAGATTTTGAGTTTATAATTGTAGAAAATGGCTCAACGGATAAGACTCTGGGCATAATCGAGTCGTATTCGGATCCGCGAATAAGAACATTTCGAACCGATATTAAACAGTTGACGTACAACTTGAATTACGGCCTCAAGCAAACGTATGCAGAATTGATCGCCAGAATGGATGCCGATGACATCTCCGAGCCAACCAGATTACAAGAGCAAGTGCGATTTCTGGAACAAAATCCTGACGTGGCTGTTGTGGGGACAGCCTTCGAGGTATTTGGAAAAGACACACGAAACAAAATTATAGCCATGCCTGTTCAGGATAAAACCATAAGAAGATGCCTTCCCTTTAGATTCTGTTTCTGCCACCCGTCTGTAATGTTTAGAAAGAAAATCATAGAAAACGCAGGAGGATATAAGGCTCAGGGACCTTGCCAGGATATTGAACTGTGGTTAAGGTTGGCACGTGACAAAAAAATAAAATTTGCAAATCTTAAAAACCCACTGCTGAAATATCGCATACATCAAGACCAGGTAAAAGGAAAAAAACAGGGTTACAAAGCAACTGCTACTTACCTGTTTCAAGAAGCTGTGTTACAAAAGTCATTATTGCTTCTTTTAGGTTCACTGTTTACATCATTTAAGGCTTTTTTCAGAGCATATAAATAGCTAAAAAATGATTATCCATCTTATTCATTACCCGGTAAGCGCAAAAAGATTTGTTGAACCTATCGTAAAGTTTTTAAACGAAAATGGTTTTAACACAGAGTTATGGCTGGAAAAAAGAACCGATTTAAATGATTTTATTGATTCGATTGAATGCCCTAAGCAGTATGCAGAGTTTGATCTTTCACTCAACCCTTTTAAAACTTTAATAAGGCTAAGTCAGCTTATTAAAAGGTTTAAGAAAAACAAGCCGAGTGTCATTCATGCTCATCAAAGCCGCGCCGCTTTAATCCCTTTAATTGCTGCCAGAATCACAAAAGTACCTGTTCGCATATACCACAATCATGGCACTGCCTATCTTGGCTACAAAGGCCTTATGCGTTTTTTGTTCCGGTTGCTGGAGTATTTCAACTGTAAATTAGCAACAAATGTTATTGCCGTCTCAAAATCCATCCGCAAAAAAATGATAGAAGATAATATAGTATGCCAATCAAAGTGTACTGTTTTGGGACAAGGTTCAGTATGTGGTATCGATTTAAATGAATTTAAATCTGAGAAATTTGATAGCAGTCACAAGTTTTCATGCAGGGAAAAACTGGGGATAAAACCGGATGATTATGTAGTTCTCTATGTCGGCAGGCCTTATAAAAGAAAAGGTTTTCACTCGCTTTTAAGAGCTTGGAACACAATGCGGCAAAAAGGAAACCTTCTCCTTATTGCCGGATGCTCACAAAAAAATGTTTTAAAAATTGCCGGCCCGGATTTAAAATATGTAAAAGCACTCGGATACACAAAGAACATTCTCTCATGTTATGCTGCATGTGATGTGGTTGTTCTTCCAAGTCATCACGAGGGTTTTCCTTATTCTCTTCTTGAAGCTGCTGCCGCATATAGAACTCTGGTGGGATGTGATGTTACCGGCATAGACTCGATAATAATTGATAAAGAAAACGGCCTGCTTGTTCCTGTAGAAGATACCGAACAACTGGCCCAAACACTGATTTACCTAAAGCAGAATCCGGAACTTAGACAAAAAATGGGCTCAAATGCTCGAAAAATGGTTGAAGCTTATTTTAGCCGAGATTCTTGCAATGAATATTTATTGCAGTATTATAAGGCTTTAGGCATCACAGATTAGGTTTTCTTTAGGTGTTATTCTTATGAAGTTGCGAATTACTTGTGTCAGACTGGTTTTATTTCTGACCGATATATTTCTTATCAATGTAGCCTTTGTCTTGGCATTTTTGCTAAGATATGGAATAGATATACCAGAGTATAATTTTGTCTCATATAAAGACAATTTTGTCTTTCTTACATTCGTTTATATGCTCTGCCTGCTCTATGCACAGGTTTATAAAAGAAGATTTGCAACCTGCTGGGAACTGTTCACGAAAGTATTTGTCGGAACATTTCTTGGAACGCTGTTCGGATTTGTCCTTGTATATGTATTCAGAGATAAATGGAGGAGTTTCCCCTCGAGCATTTTTGTCCTTACACTGCCTCTTTGTGTTTTCTTTCTGTGGGCTGCAAATGGATGTGTATTGATTAGGGCAGGCAGAATAAAAAAGAAAGTAGTTGTTATAGGTCGACAGGATGTTATTAAAACCGGCTCTCGTATTGATAAAAAATATATTGAAAAAATCGAAGACCTGTTCAAATATGATGACGTCGATGAAATTGTAATATCAGAATACATACACGGGGACAAACAGCTGAATCTGCTTATATACCTGCTTTTGAAGTTAAAAGTCAATGTCCTTTTTAGTCCTGATGTTTATGCAGAATTACTCTCTGAAAATCTGACTGAAGGAAGTCCTGTTGAATACCTGGCCACTTTCACCGGACGAAAATCTGACCACGAGGAATTTCTTATCAGACTTTTCGATGTGGTATTTAGTATTATAATGATGATTATATTATCTCCTCTGATGCTCTCTGTTGCCTTGATTATTAAGCTTACTTCCTCAGGTTCCATTCTTTATAAACAAGAAAGAATTACCAAAGACGGCAAGACATTTATGTTGTACAAATTCAAAACAATGATAGATAATGCTGAGATTGATACCGGCCCTGTCTTGGCAGCTAAAGATGACCTCAGGGTTACAAAAATAGGAAAAATACTGAGACCAACACGCATAGACGAACTTCCGCAGTTATTGAATGTGATACTTGGTGACATGAGTCTTGTGGGACCAAGACCCGAGAGACCGCATTTTGTCAGGAAACATAAGGTCTTAAGGCAAATAAGATTAGCTGTCAAACCAGGCCTTACAGGACTGGCTCAAATAAGAAACCTTTACGACCTGCCCCCAAAACATAAGATAAAATATGATTACCTCTATATTCAGAAACGCTCACTTCTTCTGAACATCTATATCCTAATAAAAACCCTACCTGTATTGTTCATGAAAAAGGGATGGTAAATATCAAATAAATATCCTGATTACAATCAGCTCTTCTTAGATTGACTGCAATTCACCTTCATTTCTTTGGCTGACACCGGAACTGTTTTCTTTCTTGGCTGTATCTCATGGATTGGGCTAATATTCCTATCTGCCATTACTTCCTCGCCTGTTTTCCTCAACATATTCTCAAAATACTCTATTGTTTTTTCCAGGCCTTCCTCAAGTTCTATGCCAGGCTGCCAGCCAAATTTTTCTCGTATAAGAGAGATATCAGGTTGTCGTTGAACGGGGTCATCTTCCGGCAGGGGCTTAAACATAACCTTGGAATTTGAATTGGTTAGATCGATAATCTTTTGGGCTAATTCAAGGATTGTAAATTCATGGGGATTACCTATATTGACAGGACCTGTGAAATCATCATTACTATCCATGAATTTGAGAAATGCATCTATCAAATCATCAACATAACAGAAACTTCTCGTCTGGCAACCATCTCCGAAAACAGTGATATTCTCGCCTTTCAATGCCTGCACTATAAAACTGCTCACCACTCGACCATCATGAGGCAGCATCCTCGGACCATATGTATTGAAAATTCGGGCGACTTTGATTTCCAGATTGTGTTGCCTGTAATAATCAAAAAATAGCGTCTCTGCACACCTTTTGCCTTCATCGTAACACGAGCGCATTCCTATCGGATTTACATTGCCCCAATATTCTTCCGTCTGAGGATGTACTTTGGGGTCTCCGTAAACTTCAGAGGTTGATGCCTGGAATATCTTGGCCTTTACTCTCTTGGCAAGTCCAAGCATATTGATTGCGCCGTGAACAGATGTTTTTGTTGTCTGAACAGGGTCAAACTGGTAATGCACCGGAGATGCCGGGCACGCCAGATTGTAAATCTCATCTACTTCTATGTACAAGGGGAAACAAATATCGTGGCGTATTACCTCGAACAGAGGATTCGACAGCATTGATAAAATATTGGCACGCTGTCCGGTATAAAAGTTGTCAACACATATCACTTCATTTCCCAGCCCCAAAAGTCTTTCACAAAGATGCGATCCGAGGAATCCGGCTCCGCCTGTTACGAGAATACGTTTTCTCAATCCTATGTTTCCCATGCTATTCTTCCTTAAAAGAGTTTGTCAAACTATAGACCGCTATTATATACTTTTTCTCCTCCCAGTGTGTTAATATTGACAATCTTCCTTTTTCTTTTTCATTATATTGCACCATTTTTTCATATTCTTTGAATATGTTTACAAGATATTTTGCGTTATTTGGAACATATTTATCACTAAATTTGACCGTTTTTCGCCCGGCATAAAAACCTATACGCCCATCATTATCACAAATAACATCATTTTCGTGTGTATTTTCTTGTATCCATTGCGACGATGTTATGAATATTTCCTTCTCTAAACGCATAGGACTGAACAATTTAGGAAAACATATAAGTATCCCGACAGACAATAAAACAAAAAACCATAATCGCTCCTGAGCATTTCCACTCCTGACCTTTGAAAACTTCATCGCGAACCAACTACTTAATACTCGTAATCCTGAAGGAACATAAAAAATAGTACAAACTACCAGCGGCAGGCAATGCCTCCTGCTCATATATCCCCTGCTGTGAAACAGTAAAATTAACAATAAAACATTGAATAAAATAAAAGCGGAAATAAAAAATTTCCCCGTCTCTTCTGACTTTTGCCGGAATAAATAATACAAGCCGATTAAAAGACAAGGAAAGAAAAAATACATTAAGTTTTCCATGATATTGGTTATTAGCTCATTTCCAACTTCTAAAACTTTGCCAGGCAAAGGTTCGCATGTATATAAATTCGCGGAATCAGTTGAACTTATTTGAAGGGGTTTGCCTGTTAGTGGTATATTAGAAGTAATAAGTTCTTCCAGTTGTGCCGGCAATATTCGGCCTCTTATCTTCATATATGGTACAGTTATAATTGCAAAGGAAACTAAAAGAAATAAAAGCAACAAAGCTATTTTTCTTTTCTCAATAGTACTTTTCCTGCTTAGCAAACTGATTAATAACCACAAAATTCCGTATATAACAGCTTGCCCGCATTCAGGCCGAATAGTTTGCCCGAAACCCGCCGACAATCCAACTATTGTAAACATCCACCATTTGTTATGTTTTGCCCCCACAAGCAAAAACAAAAAGCTTATAGATAAAAATAAAATATGCGGCCAGTCTCGCAATACATCACTTCCAAATTCCGCTGGATAGGGTAAAAAAATTAGAATTAAAAGTGCTAAAAAACTGTTACGCCGACCAACAAGTATTTTCCCTATGAAATAGAGGACGACAAAAGAAAGTACCCTGCATAGTAACGTTGTTCCCTGTGCTGAGTATATCCACGTATGGATAGATGAACTATTGTTGAACAGGGTTATAACTTTGTGAGCCGCAAAAATGAGAAATGGATATCCTGGAAGATGGCCTCTTGTAATATCAATAGGATTACTTTGAAAATTACGGGCCTGTTCAATATAAAAAACGCCGTCTTGTGCTATTAAAACAGAGGTAGTGATTAGGTAAATTCCGAGTACGGATGTGATTGAAATTAGAGCAAGCAAATTAATAAAATCATTTTTATGTTCTTTAGGTTTGGCTTCTAATTTAGCCGTCATTATATATGGTTTCTATGGCTTTAAAAAACTGTATTTATAGTTTTTACTGATAATATTTGACGCTCTCAAGATAATGTCCAACCGCCTAATTTACAAGAAAATTATATACGAGAGATAGAGGGGAGCAGCGGTGGCAAAAGATAGATATGGGGCACGAAGTCCCATTCAAATCTATCACCCACAGCATTTTTCAGTTCGAGGTCTCCGATGCTATTCTGCAAATGTGGGCCGGGTTTTTATATGAGCTCGACAAAGGCAATCCTTTTACTAAGTTTTCTGGATGTGTAACTCCCGAAGAGACGTCCTTATGGCACAAACTATTCACGGCTACTCTGGAATCGCAGAAAAGCAATACTACCGTTGCGTTGGAGTGAGTTGAGTATTAGAG
>SDBS01007026.1_pt1 | contig 10945 bp, 13 predicted proteins | sample 2277091 | NCBI WGS metagenome assembly SDBS01 (sample SAMN10404972, study PRJNA504765) | marine sediment metagenome | isolation source: marine sediment core GS10_PC15, 163 cmbsf | place: Arctic Ocean: Southern Knipovich Ridge | collected 2010 | reverse complement strand
GATATAGCTACTACTTCTAACAACGAAGATCCAAGTTGGGATACTATCTGGGAGTCTCATGGACAAATCACCGAAACCGGCTATATTGTCGAGATGGCGATACCGTTCAGTTCGATCAAGTTTCAGCCGGGAGAAGGCGACCAAATCTGGGGATTCGAAGTCGTCCGCAATTATCCCAGAAACGTGCGGCATATTATCACGGCTTTCCCCTGGGACAGGAACAACAACAGTCTTTCAAATCTCGGGAAACTCATCGGTTTTTCCGGTGCGAATGCAGGAAAAAATATTTAGATCGACCCGACTTTTTCCTCGGTCGTTTCGCAGGACCGGCAGAACGAAACCTCAGGCAGTTTTATCGATCAGGACCGCCAAATGAATCCGGGATTCACAGCCCGCTGGGGTTTTACACCTAACATGATGCTCAGCGCTGCAGTTAATCCCGATTTTTCAAATATCGAAGCAGACAACGCACAGATGGACATCAATACTCAGTTTGCGCTGTATTATCCTGAAAAACGGCCGTTTTTTCTCGAAGGAGCCGATCTTTTCAGAACACGTATGCGGGCTGTGTATACCCGTACTCTTGCCGATCCTAGCGGTGGTATAAAAATGACCGGCAAAGAGGGGAAAAACACTGTCGGATTCTTTTCGGCACGTGATGAGCTCACCAATATCCTCATGCCGGGAAGCAGGGTTCGGACAATACATCACTTAGTATGCAGAGTTACGGCTCAGTAATGCGCTATAAACGTGATATCGGCGCTTCATCCGCTATCGGTTTTCTGGCAACCGACAGAGAGGGGCAGGATTACTTTAACCGTTTAGGCGGGTTTGATGGCGATCTTAAGATTACGCCGAAGGATCAGCTTACGTTTCAGGTTTTAGCCTCTCAGACGAGTTACCCGGGTGAAGTGTTAGATGAATTTGAGCAGTCCGCTGATACGTTTGGTGGAACAGCGGTGGATGTTCAATATAGACACAGCACACAATCGTACGGCATCGTGACAGGTTACAATCAATCGAGCCCCGATTTTCGTGCTGACCTCGGTTTCATTTCCCAAGTCGGGTACCGGAGAGCCAATGTCTGGTCGTGGTACAACTGGCGGCGCGAAAGCGGAAGCTGGTACGACCGTATCGGTATCAACGGTGGTTATGCGTATATGGAGGAGCATAACGGCCGGATGCTTGGAAATGATTTAGAATTGGGACTTAATTACTCCGGCCCGTTACAGACATATGTCAACATTAATATGAGAACGGGAAAACTTTCGATACAAAAAATCTGAGCCTTTATACCCGCATGCGCCCATCGGGTGCGCTTTCTTTCAGCGTGAGCAGTGGAATCAGCAGACGTATCGATTATGCCAATACGCGTCCTGGTAATCAATTCCGCATCAGGCCGTCTGTGGAATACAAATTCGGGTCTCACGTAAGTTTGGAAGCGGGCCACAATTTCGAACGTATGAATGTCAGCGGAGGAAGGCTCTATACGGCAAATGTCAGCAATGCACGTTTCGTGTACCAGTTCAACAAGCGGAGCTTTCTGCGAACCAACCTTCAGTATGTTGACTACCGCTATAATACCGTACTCTACGAAGATGACATGAAACCGTTAAAAAAGAAAGTGTTCACTCAGGTTCTTTATTCCTATAAAATCAATCCGCAGACAGTGTTCTATCTCGGATATTCAGACAACTATTACGGGGATCATGAAATCCGGCTTATCAGAACGAACCGCACTTTTTTCACCAAAGTCGGCTATGCCTGGATGCCTTAGGAAAGAGGCTGCCCCGCAGCTTGATGCGGGGCAGCCTGTTGCTGTCTTATCACAATTATATGGTATTATTTCATAATTCGTGTTTGCTTTTTATACCCATTAACAGTTTAAAAGAACTGTGAAAAAACCTGGTTTCAGTTCAAATATAAATTAAGCTAATCCATTTCTTCTTTTTCACCATTCGCCATTCTCTATTCACCATTCATCAGTGTGCTTCGCTGAATCGCATTGAATAAAAATCTGAACGTTCCCCATGTTTGAGCGTTGCGGTTAACCCTGAATCCGAGCAGCACGATATGCCCTCCGCCGTAATCGACTTCCACAATCGCCGGTTTGCCTTTTATGAGGTCTTCACCTGCCCGGATAACGCCGGTTTCCACCAGTGCCGTTTCCGCATACCGGGCTACTACTGAACAGGGCAGAAGTTTTTCAGTTTCATTTGATTTTTTACCGTTCTTTTCTTCCGGTTTGATTATTTCGAATGCCTGAGCCTCATAAAAGTATGCCGAGGCCCACTCAGGCATGCCATACCCTACTGGATGATCGACATCGACTGAAATTCGCAGGCTGGAACCGCGGCAGAAAAATTCCTCCTGCGGCTTCCCGCGAAGGATGTTCTTAACCGGGATGTCGAAATGGACGATGGGCAGGTTACATGACTCGTCGATGCAGACCAGCGTTCCGCCATCACGGACAAAGCGCTGGAGCTGTACTATGCCGTCAAGGCCGATCCCGCCGGTGTATTCCGGTTCCGTCGTATCCGGCGGATTGCCATTCAGAATGAAACCTGTGGATGCCGACGGCAGAATGATGCAGTCATAGCGATCACGCAGGTTCCCCGCTAAAATTTCGGAATTACTCACAGAGGAGTAGTCGAATTCAAATGTATCGAGCACAAACCGTGTCCACCCTTCGTTGAGATTGGCTGTCCAGGGACGATACAGGCCGATGCGGGGAGGGTGAAGCAGAGATTTTACGTTCGAATAGGACTCACGGGTTCCGATAAGCTTTGAGGAAACCGCTTCGGTGATTTCCGGCATTTTACCGCGTAACTTTTTCATGTCACGGATATATAGCGAGCCGGCCGGTAGATTTGTGCCGGTTTTGTGTGCCCAGTCTTTTCCGGATGGCACTATACTGTAGCGAATACCTTCTTTCTGCAAACGGTTTATAAGGCGGTAATCATCATTTGAACCGGCGTATACAAGAAGACCGGAAGCGTTTTTCTCTTCGCTGATGCCTCCTTCAGGAAGGGGAATGGATTCCAGCTTTTTCGTCCTACAGGTAAACGGTGTGTTGACAGCCACTCGTTTTACTCCCATTTGCAGGGGTAGTGTCCATCCTTCGAATCTGTTGGGGCGCGGGCCGGTCGGCGGGTCCTGGCGTTCGAATAAATCTTTTACGAACGGGCGATTAGGCTGCGCTAAGTAAAGGATGTAAGTTCCGGGTGAATAGGAAACATTATCGGCTGTAAACGGCTCCTCCGCCTGATGAACCTCAACACCCGATGTGTGAAGCAGCCGTATCATATGAGCCGCTGTTCCCGGGTCATGCTGTTTTTTGGGAACGAGAAACGCGAAAGGAGGCTCCGTTGCGCCTTTTTCCAGTGCATCGCGCGCCGCTTTTATACTGAAGCGTTGAAATAGCTCATGGTTACGGGCCGCTGCTTTGAGGACACCCATATAAGCGATCTTTTCATACTCGACAATATCCCGCAATCGCCACCACCCACCTGTCCACGGGTCGGGCATATCCGTGGTTACAATTGTGTGACGGGTTACCAGTTGACGCTTCGTGAGATATACCGGTGTCGCGACCCGAACACTGGCGGCTTCGGTCAGCAATCCCACAATGTTGTGCCGTGCCGCCGTATAACGCGGTATGCCGCTTTCATAGGTGCTGTACACATCACGGCTGATGATACCTTTTTTTCCTGCATGGAGGAGTTCGGTCTGCATATAACCGCCGATGATTAACAGCATCTGGTTATGCAGCGGATGGACATTCGGATTTGTCGGGTCACTGTGTGGCGGCACAAGAAGCCGTGCACTGGTACCGCCCCATTGATGAATGTCGCATAGAATATTCGGATGCCATTCCTGATACAGAACCTGAGCATCAGCCCGTGACTCCGCGAGATTCAAATGCACAGTATCCCATACATTCTGGTTGCCGGCGTATCTGCTGTAGAGCCACGGCATACCCGAACCTTCCCACGGTTTCCCTAATGTCCGTTCGTACCAGTCTTTAACGGTATCGAGGCCATCGGGATTGCATGACGGAATCATTACAAGTATTGTGCGTTCGAGAATCTCAGTGATTTCCGGAGAGGTGCCAGTTGCGAGATCGTACAGCAGTTCGATCGACATCTGGGTTGCGCCAACCTCGTTGCCGTGGATACTGCATCCGAAATAAACGACCACTTTGCCATCATCGATCAGCCGCCGTTCCTCTTCTTCATTTTCAATCAAACGCGGATCGGCAACCTTTTTACGGTCTTTCATGTGTTGAGAAAGGTTTCTGATGGCATCGGCCGATGAAATCTCGGCGACAATATAGGGACGTCCCCCGGTTGTTTCGGCTATCTGACGGACGTTTACCCGGTCGGAGTTTTCCCCGACATACTGAAAATAGTTTACGATTGTATCCCAGCTTGCAAGCTTGTAATCTGCGCCGACCGGATGGCCGATAAATTCCTCAGGAGTCGTGAGTTTCTGAGCCGGGGAATTTCGAGATGATAGAAGAAAAAAAACACTAAACAGAATATGACACAGCGAACGCAGAAAAACGGTTTTTCTTTTCATGTTTTGTTCCTCTCTTGCCGTTCAGATGACTTTTAAATCCCCCTGTCACTTCCATCTTCGTAATAATTACTACGTCCATTCTCCGTAGTACTACGAAGGACGAAACGGATAAATCGTGACATCCCCCTTTGTATGTTAAAAGAGGAAGATTTTTCCCGCTCCTTTCCACCCCACCAAATTTTGACAGCGGTCGTCCTGTTTTTATTGCTTCTCACCCCCCTTAAGCTGAGCGTGTCCCACATTTTTTGCTGAACACAGAGGACATGATGAGTTAAATTAAGGTTATGAGGATAAATGGGCAAGAGATTTCGAGAGGAATCCAGGTACAAAAATCATTATGGTTCGGTATACAGCAACTTGATGTAATGACTGCAATGTGGAAAATAACTATGTCAACATACATGTCTACTCGTGGCGACCCTCTGTGTACAGTATGAGATGTGGGTAAAGCTCAGCTTATTGGAAGAGGGCAAAAATGGCTTCGAAATCGATATCGGGGATGTCGTGGAAAGAGTCGGCAGCCGCTGTACAGTGCTCGGCAACCTGGATTCGATCGGTGTCATCCGGAACGGGACAGATGAAGAACTCCGTACCGAAATAAGCCGTCAGATAAAAGCAGGCCGTAAAAACGGCAGCCGCTTCATCATGAATACCGGCAGCCCGGTTACACCGGAGACGCCCGCTTCCCGGGTTAGGTTATACTGCGATCTGGTGCATGAGATGGGGAGATGAGTTTAGGTGGATATTTACCTCATTTATATTTCTCTTGCATATACGTACTTAATAGCGTACGTTAAATATAAGAAATGGAGGTGTTATTCATGAAAAATATTGCGGTAACGAAAGCACGCGCAAATTTATACAAACTCATCGATGAGACTGCGGAAAGTAGTGAGCCGATTCACATTACGGGCAAACGTTCCAATGCTGTATTGATCTCCGAGAATGACTGGAGAGCCCTTCAGGAAACGCTGTATCTGATTTCAATTCCGGGTATGCGTGAATCGATCCTTGAAGGCCTTAAAACTCCGGTCGAAGAGTGTACCGAGAACTTTGAATGGTAAAGTGGAACGTTGTTTTTACCGGGCAGGCACTTAAAGATGCGAAGAAAATAGCCAACGCCGGTTTGAAACCGAAAGTTGAAAACCTGTTGGATTTGTTGCGGGAAAATCCGTATAAAACCCCGCCCCCTTTCGAAAAGCTTGTAGGAGACCTGACCGGCGCCTGTTCACGCAGAATCACTATTCAGCACCGGCTTGTGTATCAGGTTTATGATAAAGAGAGGATGGTTAAGATTATCAGGATGTGGACGCATTATGAGTAATGTGGGTGATAATAAAAATTAGATTGATCTTAGGATTTAACAAAGTCACATTAATAAGCATAATATTCTAAATCATGATAATTCTAGATTATATGAAGGATATCATTATATTTAAGACTCTAAAAAATTAATCAGAATAAAATTTTCTCAAGACAACTATCTTTGTAAGGATTATTCATCTTCCTCACGCGTACCAAACACAGACCTTACCTCCGTTATAATCAACCATTTAAAAAGAAACCATATTAAGCCAGTTATTTCAGTAATGCATAAAATTATATCTGTAAATCCAGGATTAGGAATCGGTTCCGGATGGATTGATGATGAAATAAAAGAGATTTTTAATTTGAATTTTAAGGACTATTTAAACTTCTCAAATCCTGAAAACTACTTAAATCTCAAGGCTATGTGGATAGTTTTCTCTAAAGGTGGAGGTGGTAGAGAATTTTGGATAACCAATGACACCTGTCAATTAATAGCTTGGGCAATGTGTTGTAATTATCCTCAGTTTCGTATGCCTATGAAAAAGTTGATTAAAAAAGCAAATCAGTTTATAAAAAAAATGGCAAAAGACGCACCTTATTGGCAAGATTATCCAGGATTTACTATAGATGAAGTAATTGTAGAACCTCTGAAGCTGAAAAGCAGTAATGTAAGAATAGCGGAATTATCATTATCAGCCCGAATACATTTGTTCTATGTGCTTCATAAAGGCGGAGGCAGTTTGCCTAATTTAACAAATTATTCCATACGTAGTTTTGGGATACGTACTGAAGTTACAACATCAGAAATTCTGGATTCCCAATTGCTTATTGAGTCTCATGAACCTGCCTCACTTGCAAACAGTTTGACGAAAAAGGAGCTATATGATAATTGTTCCAAAGCGATGGTCAATTATCGAAAATCATGGAACAAGGTTAAATTAGCACAAACATTGATGCAAGAGAATAATCATTATTATTCAAAACTCATTGAGCAGATGAATATTGTTGATATAAATCCTGATTATAAGAAAGACCTTACTGAATTATATACTTATGCAGAGCGATTGATTCCAGCTTTTAAAGTTCTCTGTTTCATTTGAATTTTTATAAAATTGCTAACTTTTTCTTGCCTTATGAAAAACTTTGCATTACATTGTAATACATGAAAACGAGTATTACCATAAGTGTCGACGAGGAGCTTGAGCGTTTGCTCGATCAGGTGAGCCGAAAGGCGGGCCGCACTCGCAGCGATGTTATCAGGGAAGCTCTGAAACGTCAGCTATCCATACAAATGTTTGAACAACTTCGGGGCGAGGTTATGCCTTTTGCCGAGGCTCGAGGGTACCTTACCGACGAAGATGTGTTTAAGGATATATCGTGAGGGTATTCCCTGATACGAATGTTCTTGTGAGTGCTTTTACCACACGTGGATTGTGTGCCGATGTTTTACGCACTATTCTCGCTGAACATGATCTTGTGACTGGTGAGTATGTATTGAACGAACTTAAAAGAGTGCTTATAGAGCGATTTGGTATTCCTGAAAAACATGTTATTTCCATCATTTCTTTTCTTCGAAGATTTCATGTTGAACCTGCCCCCCAAGATACTCCTGATCTACAGATCTGCGATTCTGATAATCTTTTTGTGCTTGCTTCAGCACTTTCAGCGAAAATTGATGTTCTCGTCACCGGTGATCGTGATCTTCTTGAAGTAAACGATCAGGTTGATATTCGTATCACTGATCCCCGGGGCTTCTGGAGTATGCTTAAGAAATGATATGAAAGAGCAACGCATAATATATGCTTTGATTGGATTGCTATCATAAATCAAAGGTTTCATATTGTACTTCTATGCATACCTGACATGACACCAGTCCCTCGCACTTTACTCCGCAAGCTTGTCTTTCGCCATCTGAATGCATTTCGTACAGCAACCGGTGACATCGAACGATATGTTTTCAAGGTTTTCACCGGTTACGACGATTGTGGGGGCTTTGTTGTGGTCGGGGCAGCGGAATTCACCCACCCGCTCGTCGATAAATGCCGCGATTTTTTTGCGGGAGGCTTCGTCGATGATATTCGGATCACCCGCCCTGCCGTCGAAGGTCATGCCTAATTCCATGTCACCCATTGCAGTATCCTCTTTTTTTTCGTGAGTTGTTTCTTCGTATGGTGATGTCTGATTGCTGCCGGTAAAGACATCGATCCGTGTGCGTGGAGGTTTTTTCATAACTTCATGTAATGATTATATGCCGTGAAAGTCAAGAGTTTTCTGCGTTCTCATAAGGCATTCCGGCTGAAGAAACTTAAATTAATTGTAGAGAGCTTATTATAGCGTATTATGCTTCCAGAAGTGATTTGATGGAATTCGCCCAGTCAATAGCTGCAAGATAGGCCTCTCGGGTTGTTTCAGGATCGACACCGGGCAAACCGGCTTCATCCCAGTTTCCTTGTTCATAGGCAATAACGCATTGCAGCACAGCTCCCAGCCTGCCGTCGTGGTATACAAGGGCTCGTTCAACTTCCTTGAGCAGCGACAACGATTCGAGTACCTCGTCGAGGGGAAGATCGAGCAACGCATCGAGGACCGAAAAAAGTCCGATAGTGAAGGCTGTATCCTCATCGTCATTCTTCATCGACCGTGCAAGAATCTCGCACATTTTCCCCCTCACCATTGCAATGATAAGCAGTTCACGGGGTTTATCGTCGATTTTGGAGAGAAACAGCAGGCTCGCCCAGTTACGGATCTGGATAATACCGAGCATTGTCAAAGCATGACGTATCGACTTGATATTCATCGGCTTGCCGTAATACACAGAATTTATCAGACGTAATAGCTTGTAACTGAGCGATACATCCTGGCGGATGATCTGTTCAACTTCCCTTATTTCCAGATCGGGAGACAGAAGTTTGGACAGCAGGCGAAGTATGTTGAAACGGGCGGCAGGAATACGGTGTCCTTCGACTATATTCGGGCGGCAGAGAAAAAACCCCTGATAATAATCGAAACCGAGGCTTTTACAGAGGTCGAATATATCGAGCGTCTCAACTTTCTCGGCGACAAGTTGTATATCGTGCTCGCGCATGCTCGATACATATTCCTGAAGGTGTGACAAATCCGTATTGATGAGATCGAACTTTACAATATCGACGATATCCAGTATATCCTTCACTCTGTCAGGGTGAACGACATCATAATGAGACATGACAGGCAATGGTGCAAAAATGGATTGTATGGCGGAGGATCTCGAAAAGATCAAAGTGTTTTGCTTGTACCATGGTTCAATCCTTTCGTCACTCCAAACAGCGGGTCGAATGACGTCCATGCTTGCATAACCAAGCTTTTCGAACTCTGATGCCCAAAAAGACTGTGGTTGCTCATTAATATGTTTAGCTCCACCTTGTTTTTGTATTGCCGCACTAAACAATATTGTGTCAGATAGGTTACATAAATTTTTAACAAATCTGCTCGAACAAGCCGGCGAGAGATGTTCAGCAACTTCTAGACTCATGCACAGATCGAATCTCCCTAGAGACGGTAATTCCGCTTCGAGATCTACGCCGTGAAATTCAAGCGACGGATTGATCAATTGAGTTGTGTCGATCCATGGGCCGTCTAAACCAATCAATTTACTGCAGCCCAACTCTTGCGCTGCAACAAGCCAAGCTCCAATCCCGCATCCCACATCGACAACGGAATCCGGTTGATAGTATTCGAACAGATGTGACACAACGATTCTTGCAGAACGAATAGAGCCTGATGATTGGTCCTGGTAGAAATTGCGATCGTACAAGGACTCCATGGAAAACGAACTGCTTCTAGCCATATTACTGAAGGCGTTTACCACAAGGAGTTGACCCAGGTTCTTGAAATTTCATTTGACGGTCATGATTTTAAAAAGTAAACGAATCGGAAATCGAAACACGCTAATACAGATAATGCCTGCATGATCTGCAGATATGCGGAATCTTGTTGTCGTTGAGCCAATCGCTCCTAATGGAAGCCAATCTTTCACTTTTCCAAGTTCCTTGTAGACTATCTGATTCAATATTTCCTAGAATGAGGTCACTGTCCGCCTCAAAATCTCGACATGAGCATGCCCCAATGTTACCATTTGAAAAGATCATCAAGCCTTTGTATAAAATTCTACAAGGCCTTTTGCGACGATAGTACAACGGTCTCTTCTTCAGATATCTTGGCAATTTAATAGCACCAATCCAATCATCTACATAAAAGTGCCTTTTTCTTATCTGTGTATCAAGGTCCAACCTGGACAGTAGCTTAATTTCTTGATAGTCCGGATGTTTCATAATTATTTTCGCAGGTTCCGGAGTGGGTTTAATAGCAATCCACACAATCAATGGAGTATTTTTTCTCCTGTTTTCGATCAAGAGCATCTTTAGGTTGGCGAGCATTTGGTAGTATTTGTCCACGCCGAAGAAATCGCGATACCTATCCCGACCAGATAAGACAGTGGAAACAGATATCCAAGTAAGTCCCGAATTGAAGAATTCCTCCAAATCATAACGATGTAACCATTGGAGTGAAGTGATGAATCCAACAGTTTTAATTTGCCTGTACCTTCTTCTCACATATCGTACCCTATCCAAAAGATACTTATCCAATAACGGATCGCCAATAGTAACGTTAAAATCAATTTCCTCACCTCCCATAGCAGCATATTCATCGACACTTCTCTTGAACGCTTCCAGAGAGAGTGATTTCTTCTCCCGTCTCATCACCAAATTGGCACAAAAGATACACCTTGAATTACAGATATTCGTTGTTTCTATTGACAACGATGGCGTAGACGGGATCGGGCAAACCGGCCTAATGAAAAAGCGTCTCGCATATATTGTGAAAAATTTCTCGAAGTAGTATCCCAGCATTAGAAGTTTTTCTCCACCCTGTCATTTTCACGCTGAACCAGTACAGTTCCGGCGAAGCAAAACAGTGGAAGGTGGATAGGTTCTTTTCTGTCGTTGCGTGCACCGTAAACTCGGCAGACGGACTGCGTCAAAAGTAGCTTTGCACCTTGTCAAAGCCTTCTGTGAAA
>SDBS01007024.1_pt1 | contig 10947 bp, 17 predicted proteins | sample 2277091 | NCBI WGS metagenome assembly SDBS01 (sample SAMN10404972, study PRJNA504765) | marine sediment metagenome | isolation source: marine sediment core GS10_PC15, 163 cmbsf | place: Arctic Ocean: Southern Knipovich Ridge | collected 2010 | reverse complement strand
CTCATCGTACTGGGTAGTGGGGTACCCATAGACCTTATGCTCAATTTCCAGTACCGACTCTGTGTAGTACCCGTGTGGTAGAACCATAGAACCTATAGTGGGGTACCAACCTTATGCTCAATTTCCAAAATCGACTCGTTACTTAACCCCCCTGGTACAACGCGAACCCCGTAGTGGGGTACCCCTGTATGGCTATACGCATTGATGGCTATACGCATAGAACCACCACGGCTATACGCATGAACAAGGGTTCTAATACGATTCCGATTGTGAAATTTATCACATGTACCAGGACCAGCGTACTATGGCGAAAATTTTTTTTATCCGAAACTTTTTTATGAGAATCATACATAATCACTAGGACATTTGGGGGATATGGAATTGTACCCCGAATCGTTTACAATGTATGCACACCTTAAAAACAGAAAAACAAACGAGGGCGAATACGGAAGCCCGAATCTTTCAAAGGCAGGAATTGAGAGCTTACCACTTCTCTCCAGGGCCTAGAAAATCGACGGTAGACAAAGGTTAAACCGTGGAAGCTAGAATCTAGAATAGTGTAGCCGCGTTCCTAATCGAATCGAGGCTTAACAAATGTCTGTAAACTTAAAAAGTATTCGGCAAACTTTAGCGAATACGATAGAGATTATCGACAATTTTAACTACGTCGATAATTCACCTACCCAATTTTTTCAGCGGAATAGCTTTCAGGCTATAACCGCGACCGTCAAGATGCTAGGCAGAAAAACGCCTTACAAGGTCGCTATAGCCGCTGGGGAAACCTGTCCAGCCGTTCATCCTAAGACGGGCGAACGCGGCAGGCATAGCGCGAGAGTATATATGAATCTCTTGCTAGGCCATAAGATACGTGATAAGACAACCATAGCTAATCACCACGCGATGCTAGTGTGGTGTGCCGCTAAGATTGTAACCTCACGCGCTCGGAGCTTGGAGGGCGCGCTTATGTCTTTGGCTTTCAACAGCCTGGAGTTGAAGACTGGTAAACTGTCGGAGCTAATTATCTCTAAGACAGTTCACAGCCGCGATGACATTCTCGCGAAACGGGATGGACTCCTCCTGAATTTGGAGGTCGGAGTCGCGGCAGGAACAATTACACCTAAGGTCGGCAAATCCAAGAATCAATTGGAATCCGACATTACGTTATAGCTTAACAAATACGCTATAACCTAATCCGTAGAACGCGGCTATGCTATTCTAGACTCTAGCAAGCATATACACCTCGGAGGTGTAAACCATGATACAAATTCTAGATACCAGAATTAACCGCTACGTGGAATTGACTCCCGCTGAAGCTAATACCTTAAATAACGTGCGGGAGTTAATGCTACAGGCTATAACGTGGGTTAAACTTGGACGACAAGTTAATTCGTACTTTGTGATAGCACGTTCATATCGCGACGAATTTGACGAGGGAGCGCCCGCGTGGAATTTGTGCGAGAATGCTATACGTGATGCCTCCGCCCAGGCATATACGTTTAATGAACAACGAAAGAGGGCAGACTCTAAAATGGAATTTCCCCCTAAGAGTTGGTAATATCCTAATGCTTGCTAGAGTCTGGGTTAACCTTAAAAATCTAATTCGGTTTAACTACTTAACGCGGTCGATTTTTTTTTTGACGTAAATTTACTACCTTAACAAATTTTAACATAGATTTTAACGTACCCCGCCCATCTTGAAAAAATCAGGATGCGGCATTTTTTTTCGTTGGGGGGGTGTGTGTACCACGGACAAGATTGGTCAAATGATGTCGATGTCGAAAAAATATTAAAAAAAAATCCCCACCTCTCGGTGAGGACTTTTCAGGCTAATTGCCGCAACAACCTCCGCAGCATACGCCTTCCTCGCATTTATCACACATTGTATCCTCCATATGGGGAAGTAAGACAGCTAAAGTTTATATTCTAAGTGTGTCTACAGTAGAACCCGTTTCATTCATAATGTAAACATTTGTGTTTTGAAGCACTAAAGTCTCTAGTACGTCCATACCTCGATCACCTCTTACAAAAGTGGTCAAGACCATGATATGTGCGTAGTCATCTTCATCGCCCCAATCGTATCCTTCTTCTAATGCAGGCATTGGGAACGGAGTGTAATACGTGTGTACTTGCTCCGTTAAATATTTTTGGAAATCTTGATACGTTCTAGGGAACCTTTTCGAAACCCTGTATGCATCACATTCAATCCCATACCTTATGGCATGAGGTATATAAATCATATTTATGTTCATTGTCTGTCTCCTTATCTATCTGTCTGCCTTACTCCCCTCTATAGTTACCCTGTAGAATCGCACCCATCGTGCTCAGGTGCTCTTTATATGGTATTTAGGTGCTACTGACCATATCTAAACTTTTTCTTCTTTTTCTTCTTCTTAGTAGTCTTAGTCTTCTTTCCGTGTTTTGGCATTTTCGTTGGCCCTCTCGTCCGTATCTAGTCCTATCAGTGCCGCACCTAGTATAAAGGTTGTGAATGCAAATATGATTACCATTGCTGGATTGTCGATCAACGCACTCACAAAGAAGGTGGCCGTACTTAATATGAACAGTCTACGTATAATCTTCACTAGCTTATTGTTATACCAGTGTGGTCGTGACTAGTGTTACCATACCATACAGTACCCGGTATACTTGTAGTATAGGTCCACGTGGGAAATTCCTGTTTCCACTGTCTTTTGCATCCTTCGCAGTATACTGTGTCACAATGGTCACAATACAGTAAAACATGCACATGATTTAGTTCGTCATGTTCGTGCATTTTTGTCTCCTTTTGAATTACTTCAATTTTATACATACCCCGCGGTCCCATCCGTCAATTTTTGTCTTAGTTGATCTTAGATTGTAACGTCCAAAAGATCGAGTACATTTGCCATCTCTCCGTATACAGTGGTTGATGAGGAGCCTGCAAACAGTAGTCCTACTGCCACATTGTCCTTTTCATCTACTAAGAGAGAGCCCGAATCTCCAGGGTCACTCATGTAGCCACTAACAATCTGCTGTTCGAAGATGGCAGACTTTCCTCCACCATAGCCAACGTTGATAACAGCGTCAACTACTGTAATACTTCCGTGAGTTATTCCAGTCGTACGTCCTGCCTTCCTTACTGCTTGTCCAATATAGGGAGCCTTGTACCCAGATACAACACCGATGCCCAGAATGTCATCTAAGACATCACTATCTTCCAGTGGTAGGGCTGTTGCCGCATCTACTAGGTTCACCACTTCCGAACATTCAGAAACTAAGCGGCAACCATCTCCAAGGAATCCAAGGATCAGGTTTCCTAAAGACGCTAACGTGTCTGATAGTGCAGAAGAAGCCGTAGCTCCACCAAAATTGATAGGCACGAAGTTATAGAGTTCGGCAAGCTGATCTGCTGCACCTCCACCATCCGCTACTCCCGGCTGATAAATCTCATCACCGATACTAGCGTTGTTACTATTAGCTAGTACATGGTTGTTAGACAGAATCAGCCGTTGTCCAGTTGAGGCATCTCTGACTACTACACCAAAAGTTCCAGCAGAGATGCCAAAATGCCCAATGCTTATGCCTCCGGGTGCAGGTCGATGCTTACCTGTCCTGCTCTGAAAGGCTCGAAAGGTGCCAGTCTCCACAACGTCTGTAGGGAGTCCACCAACCTCCAGAGGAACGAAGTCCTCAGGCATTAGATATTCCTCTTCCAGTTTCTTGCTCACCAGCACAACTAGAGCACGTTCATCTGTAATGTTTCCACCAACTTCTTTAAACCCCTGTCCATAGCCTACCACATTTGAACGATCAAAAAGCTCTTTTTTATCAAATGAATATTCGTGTGCCATTTCTTCCTCCGTTGCTAGGGCAGATGTAATATAGCATCTGCGATCAAATACTGAACCACGCCAAAAGCTAGGCCCATAAGACCGATTGCAATTCCACCTAAGATTGCTATGATTAATTTCTGCTTTGTATCAATTTTGATTACTTTACCTACTAGACCCCCATGAGGATTAGAATCTCCCTCACCTATTAGTACTTTTCTAATCATAGATAAATCTTCTTTGATTTCTCGTATATCCTCCTTGATTTCTTCCATAAAGCTCATCTCCGGTAGGTCTGCCTAAATCTCCTCTAGGATTACCTTAATTTTGCTAGGATCGTATTTCATGATTACAACAGCTGGTTGTCCGGGTGGTTCGGGTACAGGGTCTTCTCCTCCCAAACTAGTATACCAATTTACGTCAGTAATAACATTGACATCAATTCCGGCATTGAACCCTGGAGCATTCCAGTCTAGAACCTCCTGTACTATGACGATCTGATTGTCAGGCCAAGCAATTCGAGTAGGAGGAGGCGGATCAGCTTCCCACAATTTCCTATCGTAGAAGGGATGAGAGCTTGAAATGAATGGCTCTATCCATGATTGCCACCACCAATTTGCAGAATACACCATTACCTCTTGACCGAACAGCTGTTCCATCTCGTCTAGGGTATTCCATGCTTTGTGTGCAGTATCCAGAGACTTCGATGCTCTGGGGTCCTCGATGTCAAGGATAGGAGGGAAATATCCGGGCCCACCAACCTCGTCGGAAATCTCCTTATACCATCTAGCCTGAGCCTTGGAGTCAGCGAATTTCTGCCAATAATGGTACATGCCTTGCTTCAATCCTAATTGTCCAGCTGATTCCCATTGCATACGAAATTCTGGACTGACAAATTGTGAGTTCTGTGTAGCCTTCGCTATGTAAAACTCAAAGTCGTAACTTGTAGGTAAGTGACCATTCCAATATCTGCTGTCAAATCCTTTAATAGCCATTACTTCCCCCTGATTAGCATTAGGATAAAATTTACGATTGTCCGCAATGCGGCACCCGCCTCTTCATCGCTAATATCGCCCGGAACAGGTACTGGATCAGGATCGGGACCAGGGCCTGGTACAGGACCAGGAGATGGGTCATATTGTTCTTTAGTAAGGTCGGACAGTCGTACCCAGTAACCCGGATACCTAGAGTCTGGGTCATCAATAAACTTTCCATCAAGATCAAACAGCAAATCCTCAGGGTTGAACTCCACAGACCCTTGATACTCATCAATAGCTTTTAACCCCGCTGGAGGATATATATCACCCTTCCTTTGGGCACTATTAGCATGGCCTGACCACACCTTCACAACTTTATTTACATTCCACCATTGGGACATTATTATCTCCCTCTCTTGAATATCTGTTGTTCAAACGTTTCGCCCGTGAATTCTAATCCTCCGGTTACAGCAATGAAAGAAGCAAACTTCCATGTGCCCTTCTCGTCAAGTATAGTTGTCTCTGTGATTTGATGCTCAATGAGTTGCGTACCAGACAGGGTGCCTGCAAAATGTCCAGACGCTCCAGCCGGTTTCCAGAAGAGGATTCTAAACACGGAGGCGTCGCTGATGTTTGCACCAGCATCTACTCTTAGTAGGGGAGTATCCCCCACGTAAAATTTAGGCATTTGGGTCCTCCAAGTCAATAGCCGATAAGCCAGCCAATGTTCTTACCTGAACAGATTGAAAAGCTATAGTTCTGCTAATCGTGCTAATTGCCGATAACTCTCTAGTTATAATAGAAAGTCCATCTATAGCTCTGTCTACTAAAGACAGAGCCGCTAATATTTTTCCTATGAATAGTTGTACGAAGGTGCTTATGGTTGCTATTGTATCCGTAATACCTATCGTATCGGATAGAAGAACAATTATTACTAAAGTCCTTTGGACAACATCTGTTATACCTATTGTATCAGAAATGCTACGTACGAAGGCTACAGAAGCACTAAATACGTCAGTTATGCCCACGGACTCTTGGATCGTTCTTACAAAAGTCCCAACGTGGGTTCTTATGTCAGTAATGCCAACAGTCTCAGTGAAAGTTCTAACTATGTCTCTTGCATTGGAAATCGCATCTGTGATTCCCACTGACTCAGCTAGCACGATCAATTTCATTACTATGGTAGAAATTACATCCGTGATACCTACGTTATCTACAATACTTACTACAATATCTCTAGCATTAGAAATTGCATCCGCTATACCAACCGATTCCGCAAGACTTATTACTATGTCCCTAGCTGTAGCGAGTGTGTCTGTTACACCTACTGATTCTGTAAGAGTTTTGAATATTTCTCTAGCGTTGGAAATCGCATCAGTTATGCCTACTGACTCAACTAGTAATACAAGCTTGAATACCACTGTAGAAATGATATCCGTGATTCCAACACTTTCAGCTAATGTTATAAATCTTCCAGCCGATTTGGAAATCACATCTGTGATGCCAACTGATTCTAGTAAATTTAGTAATATGTCCCTAGCTGTGGCTATCGTGTCTGTAATACCTTCTGATTCTAATAGACTTATTACTATATCCCTAGCATTGGAAATTGTATCGGTAATTCCAACACTCTCAAATAAAGCCACAAGTTTGAATACTGCGTTTGAAATTACATCTGTAATTCCTACAGACTCTGCAAAAGTTAGAAATCTCCCTGCCGATTTTGCTATAGCATCAGTTATACCTACTGATTCTACAAATGTTACAAACCTTCCCGCTGATTTAGAAATTGTGTCTGTCACACCCACTGATTCTGCCAACGCTACAAGTTTGAATACTGCGTTGGTGATTGTATCAGTGATACCGACGGACTCAGCGAATGTAACAATTCTTCCCGCTGATTTGGATATAGCATCCGTGATGCCCACAGACTCTAGTAAACTTATTATGATATCTCTAGCTGTAGCTATAGTATCGGTAATACCTACGGATTCTTGTAAAGTCCGTACAAAAGTTCCAACTTTTGAAATTGCATCAGTAATTCCAACCGCCTCAACCAGTATTACAGTTCTGCCTATAACATTAGAAATTGCATCAGTGATTCCAACACTTTCGGCAAAGACCACGAACCTACCCGCTGATTTTGAAATAACATCGGTTATCCCTACTGACTCTGCGAAAGTTAGAAATCTTCCAGCGGACTTAGAAATTGCATCAGTAATTCCTACAGACTCTTGAAGGGTCCTTACAAAAGTTCCAACCTTCGAAATAGCATCAGTAATTCCGACGTTTTCAGCTAAAGTTATTAATTTGAATACTGTTGTAGAAATAACATCAGTAATCCCTACTGATTCCGCAAGACTTATTACAATGTCTCTAGCGTTAGAAATGGCATCCGTGATGCCTACAGACTCTTGAATAGTCCTTACAAAAGTTCCAACTTTCGAAATAACGTCAGTAATTCCTACTGCCTCAGCGAGAATTACAATTCTTCCAGCTGACTTTGAAATTACATCGGTAATTCCAACTGCCTCAGCAAATACTACAAATCTTCCAGCCGATTTAGAAACGGCATCAGTAATTCCAACACTCTCAACAAATACTAAAAATCTTCCAGCTGACTTCGAGATTGCATCAGTTATGCCTACTGACTCGGCAAAACTTATGACGATGCCTCTAGCGTTTGATATGGCATCAGTAATTCCTACCGACTCTGCGAAACTAATAACTATGCCTCTAGCGTTAGTAATTACATCAGTTATGCCCACGGATTCGAGAAGGGCAATAACTATACCTCTAGCGTTAGAGATTACATCCGTTATACCAACTGACTCAGCAAGGGCAACGAGTTTTGCTACTCCTCCCGTTGGTTGTACAAACCTCCTGCGAGTTTGTTGAGATGGGGGCGATCTGTAAATTCCCCCATCTGAACGTGACCGACCCGACGACTGAGCCATTTAAAGTTCAGCGAAGGTTACTCCGAAGCTCCATCCTGTGAGCGTGGTAGGAGTACTGGTGATCCGCAGTCCAAATCCACTAGCTGCACTAGCTCTTAGGGTGATCCGTTCCTCTGGAGTGGCGAGCCAAAGATATCCATTCAGATTGTTGAAAGTATCCGCGATGATTTCTGTTTTTGCTCCCGCTCCCTCATCTGAGGCGTCAATTCCAGAAGTGCCAGCCGCTCCTGCTGTGCCTCCAATAATCCGAGACGTTGCTCCGAGAAGATTCGGTGCAGGTGCTACGTTGGACAATGTTGGAAAGGCCGATACCTGAGTGTGAAGTGTTACTCTCTGTTGTTCGGCGGTTTCAGTTCCATCTTGTCCGATCCAGCAACGCAGGATTTCAATGCCTACGTCAGAGTCAGGGTTGATGAATACCAGTGTCGCTCCACCGATAATAGTTACGTTTTCCCCCGAAACTGTAAAAACTCTGTCACTACTGCTTGCCATTTGTGCCTCCTAACGTGCTAAATATGGTTGATAGTTATAAGGTTTTAGAATTACTACTGCCGGAGCTGCGGCTGCTTCTCGAACAGCGATGAATGTCCTATGCTTGGCCGTACGTGATGTGGTCGTGCTGTTCTGCCAAAAAACCTCTAGATCGTCAGTACTACCTGCCACTGTGACCCTAGAAGCCACTCCAAGTGGAACTCTAGCGTTGTCCACAGAACCTTCAATACCATGCTGGCGTTTGCTTTCTGTTTCTTGCGAACCTGCGTTCCTAAATGTATAATCGACTTCGACTGTATTGTTGGAGATTGAGCCCGCCTCTTGGCTGGACGCATACAATACCATGTAAGTATCTACACCGGGATCGGTGATCGTCATTCCGTCGACCAGTTTGTCTGTGGTTGTTGCATCTACATCATTAGCGATGGAGGTTGCCTCAAAGATGTCAGTTGATGTAACCGGCATCAGGTTCATACTTCGGTCATAAAAAGTGACTGTGTGTGCATTGGAAATGCTTGACATTTCAATCTCAACAACTTCCGATCCATTTGGACTGATCGAAGCCGCAAGGAAGAAAGGATAGGCCGCTTGATTCCAAGATGACTCCATAAATACGTGAACTTCCGAGGCCGCTATGGGTGAACCTCCCACCGAAATTCTTAAAGCCGGTGTTGAGCCAGTTGGACCATCTGCCGATGATGTAAACACTAGTAGATAGTCATCAGCGGGGGGTGTTCGTGTCATGCTAGCTAACGTTGACCATGTGGATGATCCAGTGGAGTCTGTTGCGGTGTCCGTGTCCTGAAAGCCGCTGCTCATAGGGAATAATAGAAGCTCTCGATTAAGCATGGTCAAAGGATTGGTGGCGGAGTTGGCGTCGTAACGAATCTCGATTGCCTCAGAACCATTTGGATTGACTTCAAACGTGACAGTCATATGCATAGATACGTCGGTGATGCTACCATCTTCCTCATAGAAAGTTCTTGATCCGGTGAGCTCCGAGCCTCCTTCGTATACCATAAAATTTATAAACCCACCAGTATCTTGAGTAGCACCTGCCGTCAACTCCCCATTAAAAACAAGCAAATACTCACCCGATGGGGGAGTAATCGTCATGCTATTTACAAGAGTAGGCGTCGTTTGATCAAGCGTGGTACTTGCACTTGCAAACGCTCTTTCTATGGTCATGGGCTATTCTATGTCCGTTGCACTATTGAACAGTCTCGCTAAACTTCTCTGTGCCTGCATGTTGGCGTTGTCTTTTTGAATGGCTGTGAGCGTATCCCAGTTATCAAAAGCGTTCTTATGGGCAATAGCCGCTGCCGCATCTCTGTCCTCATTCAACTGTGAGTTTGACAGGTTCGTTGCGTTATGTGCCGCAAGTAAAGTATCAAGTGGTGCGCCCGGATCACTTGGGTAATTCAAATGCAATTCGCCGGGTTCTGCCGTTGTATCGGGCAAGCCGGTGTGCGTAGCGATTACCTCGGTGGTTAGAAATGGTTCCATTAGTCGATTACTGATACTATGAAAACCAGCAAACAAAATGCCTGATGGCACAAGGACTGCCAGTTCAAACTCATCCCTCAAGCGATCCGGGTTGATGTCTTTAATTGCAAACTTGACTATGGTAGCCATAGTTTATGCACCCAAGAATGTTAATTCCCAATCAACCTGCAAAGTGTCAGAGGTTGATACATCCACAGTTGGAGTGATTTGAGCATAGGCTAATGTATCTGTACCATTACCAATCAATGCTTCATCAAGCCCTGTAACGTTCAAGTCTCCAGCTTCAAAGGTTGATCTGAATACAAGTACACCATCATCTGCGGCGAGAAATGCGCCCTTCTGTAGAGGGTAGGTGGCATCCATAGCTTCATCAGCACCGGACTGTGCTACAAGTGCATCCGTGGTCTTGGTTACGCTAGTGAAGCCTGTTCCAACGCCTATTACACAATTGGCATTGTCTATAGCAGTTTGGGTGCTAGTAGTTACCATCTGATCAACTATGAGAGCGTCTCCCTCGTTTGTGACAAGGTTATGATTTACAGCAATCATTGGCCTTCCAGATATGGGAATACCCAAAAACCTTTCAGCTAAGGATTGCATGAATACGGGAAACTTGCTCAGGACTGGATGAATCGGATATCGTTTCACTTCTCCATCAGGCCCATAAACTGTTGCTGTCACTTTTCCCTTAATGAACGATCTTTCTTTAAACATTTAGATTTTCTCCTTATTAGAATCCGAGTTTCGATTTTAGTTCTGCTCTGGTGGTGTAGCCTTCTGTTGGCTCCTCTCCTAATACCAGAACATCCTTTACCATAGCCGCTACCAATATTTTCTGTGTCTCTGTCGTCTCTGCATCTATCAATCCACGTATGAAATCCAAATCAGTCTCCTCTCCAGCCGTCAATGGGGTTGATAACCATTCGTTGATTGCTGAGAGAGCGTTTCCCGCAGTTATATTACCGCGAGCATACTCCATTAGCAACGAGCCGAATGCCTGTGCCCCAAGTAGATCATTCCCGTCATAGGGACCTGGTTGTGTCAATATGAAGCGATCTTCTAATCCCATTAGGTTACGTTTGATCTCCCAAATATAACTCTAGTCACAAAGGAAGATATCCTCATGATCTCTACCCTTATACGTTCGATGAGGTCGCGGACCTTATCTGCGTGACGATAGCCGAATTCGATCGCCAGCACCCCGCC
>SDBS01007023.1_pt1 | contig 10948 bp, 12 predicted proteins | sample 2277091 | NCBI WGS metagenome assembly SDBS01 (sample SAMN10404972, study PRJNA504765) | marine sediment metagenome | isolation source: marine sediment core GS10_PC15, 163 cmbsf | place: Arctic Ocean: Southern Knipovich Ridge | collected 2010 | reverse complement strand
GATCATGTCCAGGCAAATCTGGACCATCGTCCAAGTGGGCTTGTACCTATTGAAGTTGCGGAGCTTGTGATTGCATACCGGGCATCTGTTGTACTTAAACGTCTCCGTTTCGTTCTTCATCCGTTCGATCAGAGCCAGGCCCAATTTCCTGGTCTGCTCCAGATTCAGGGTGCCTACAAAATCCTCCTCGTTTCCAGGTTCGTACTTCATCGTTGTTCTCCTCTCGGTTAGACGGTGATCTCCTCTACTTTTCTTATACCCAAAAGGAGCTGCCGATCACAATCTAGCAATCTCAGATAATCGGGCGCCTGACCGTCCACGGCGATGACCGGACAGATGCAATCGATGTGCTCGACCCGGATCGATCGAACAGGCCGCCCCTTCCCCTGCCACTTTTTGTCGAACACCTTGTCCCAGAAGTATTCCAGGAACTTGTAATCTAAAAAGAAGGTCTTCCCAACTGTGATGTTGTGCCAGATTACCCCAGTGTAGCATCCCGCCTTCCCGTATTGGATCAATGCGTGGAGCTGGTGAATGCGCAAACCACTCTTCCCCCTAATATCCACATAAAGATGGTCCTTGCATTCCTTGGCCTCGACGCAGATCATCCTGCCGGAGCCGACGAAACACCCCTCGTAATCGAATCCTGTCTTCTCTGTGAAGCATCTCTTGCCATCCCGACCCACAAGACTCGGAACCTCTATTTTCCTCACGTAGGCCAATCCACGGCCCTCGTAGGCCTGGTTCACGAAGTCGATGGCAGACTCGAAGGCCCTACCCCTCTGAGACCATTTTGCTCCCGGTTTCAAGTTCTTCATTGAGGGCCTCCATAAATTTCATCAAGGCCACGTAGAGCTTATCCTCGGCTACAATGGGCGCCCGGACATGCTCAACCTCTACTTCGTCCAGTGGCCGGCCTTCTGCCTCGCTCTTGGCAGCTTCTATGGCCTGTTCTACCTTGAATTTTACTCGATCCACTACTGGGATGGGAAGCAAATAAATCGGTCTGGCCACGTCGTTTATGGGATTATTGGTCTTCTCGTCGAGCAAATCTCCCTTGCAGTATATTTGTCCGCCCTTGAAGGTGAGTTCACGGATACCGAACTGTCCACGCATAAAGCCTCCAGTTGGGAGGGACCGGCTTTCCGGACCCTCCACGGTGTCATCTGTAACTGGGCCAGGTGAAGTTGAAGATCTCCTGAGAGCCTATTCGATCGGCGAGTCTGCTGCCAATCACTGGCTCCAGTTCCTCGAACTCCAGATTTGAGATCAGGATGAACGGCTTGTTCTGGTCGATCCGCTCGTTGATGAGCCAGTTGATCTTCTCAAACTCGAAGTCGCTGCCGATATGCAGCCCGAGTTCATTGAGAACCAGGAGGTCGTAGCCGAGGTAGCGATCCAGGATCTGCAACTCCGTCACGTCTTTCCTGCTGAACGAGTCCTTGATTTCGAGGAAGATCCTCGTGATGCTCGTGAAGTGACACGAGCCAAGGAACAGCTCCATGATGTGATTCATGGCCGCAGATGCCAGGTGATTCTTTCCCGTACCCACATCCCCGAGGAATATCATGGAATTGCCCGTGTCGAGGTGATCCTGGAATTTGGCAGCCCATGTCCGAACTGAATCTTTCACCTGCTTCATCTTTTCCAGATTTTCCGTGGTGAACTGGTCTTTTCCACTATTCTCCATGACCGCACGCGTCGTGAAGAAATTTGCGAAGTCTGCGCCAAGGAACTTCGGCCCTAAGCCCGATCCGTCTTTCAGGTGCTGGATGGTCGCCTCTCTGACACTCTTCGCGATCTCTCTCTCGCGAGCCATCTTCTTCCGCTGCCTGCACACATCGCAGTACGGAAACCACCAAAAGGCCTGGCCGTGCGTAACTCCGTGGTCTGAGGCTTTCCAGGCATATCCAAACTCATTTGGCTTTATCAGATTCGGCTCTGTTCCGTAGCCGCAGTCCGAGCACTCCCGATCCTTTGGCTTTCTCGGCAGCTTCTGGGTTTGCTTCGATCCAGTCTTCGAGGTCGTAGTCCTGGATGGCTTTGAGGGGTGCTCCTCTGAGATAGGTCTTTCCTGAGACCTGCCGGATGATTTTTCTTGGTTCATGATTTTGCTCGCTTCTGTCACGGTACGCTCCTTCCATGACTTTTGAGACATTGGTGTCGTTCACGATAAACCAGTCGAAAGTTGCTCTCCAGTTTGTCCACTCGATTTCACCTCGGCAAAATGGGGAGTACTTGATGGCCACCATGGCGTCAGCCCAATGCTCCCTGAAAACTTTATTCTTAAATCGGGCCGCAAGTTTTTCCGCTCTCTGATCTCCGATATTCATGCATCTCTTGAAAAGAGATTTCTTGGATTTGTAGCCCTTGCGACGAAGTCCGTTCCAGTAGGCTTTGACAAATTCATTTCGAACGACGACGCATGCTGCGTTGCCGCCTTTGATTTCTCTCATGAGATTTTCGACGTACTTGCAAGCTTCCGCTGGCGTGATAATCTCCTCGGACGATTTCTTTGAAAGCCTAAGATCCTCCAAAACGTCGCATATATCTTTATTTCTTATTGTCTTTATAGACCTGGGTAAGAGTTTATAGACTCCTATACTTATCTCACTACTCTTAATGTCACGACCATTGCTCCTCTGCAATGGTGCCTCTGCTTCATAGCCTTTTTCGTCCGCATGATGAGCATCGAATAGGGCTAACTGCTTGTCCGTAGCACGACTTACGGTGACGCGAGTACCGTTGCTGCCCTGCAATGGTACTTTCTGAGCAGTCTTATCCTCTGTTCGCATACACAGAAAGCCGTCCAGGTTCTTGTACTTACAGATTTTGATCGTCCACAACGGGTCAAACTGGCCGGTTGGTTTGTGGAGTACCTCGATCATCTTGATCTCTTCCAGATGCTTGATCAATCGCGTCAAAGTCGTCCTGTCAAGGAGGTCAGGTTTACCGTTTTCATCCCTGGGATTTGACATTCGCTCAATCATTTCCAGGGCGCTGAAGCTGTAAATTCCACGTCCCTTTCCAGACTTCTTGGCGTATGCCAGGAAGAACATGTAGAGCGCGAATGACATTGGATTCTTCTTGTTGAATTTGTAAATATGGTCGAAGATCCCGAACGATGTTGAGAGCATGAGCTCCTTGGTCTGAAATACTTTCTGCTCGTCCTTTGTGCCGGCTTTGGGAGTGGCTTCAGGCACAGGTCGCCTCCGAAAAAACTACCCCCCAGACAAGGCGGTGCGTGGTCCCAAGGAGGGTCCGTCCGAAGACGGTCGCCCTGCCTGGAGGATGAGTGCTTGTCTCGGAACCACGCACCGTCATCATACCCGCCTTGCCTGCTCGGTCAAGAGTTTTCCAGACTTTTTTTCTCGTAACTCTTTGACATACAACATCTTGTATGTTGTGGATAACTTTGCACTAGATCTGCGAGGGTGTCACCACCGCTATTGGTATTCCCGCCTCCTCAAGGAACACAGAAGGCTCTTGCTCCCTGTCCCTGCCTCTGACCATGCGCAGCCGGCTGAGAGTCACGCACGCCAGTCTCTGGGTCCTTGAAAGGGCAACGTAGAACAGACGCCTCTCCTCATCCAGAGCGGCGACCTTCTCCGGCGTATCTGCCTTGTTGTTGAGCGGGAACACCATGTTCTCGCACCCTGGAATCACCACGATCGGAAACTCCAGGCCCTTCGCAGCGTGGACCGTCATGACCTTGACCGTATCCGTATCTTCGATCACGTCGTCTTGAGAATTCAACTCCTGCGTGTGCCGCAAGTAGGACTCGGCAGAGATCACATCTGGAGTTTCGTTCTGCCAATCTGCGATCATGAGCATCAGCCTCGCGAGATTGCTCACGCGGGTTTTCAGCCCCTGCGACTCGTACCATTTGGTCAGTATGTTGTAGATGCCACGGCACTGCTCCGGGAAGTCAGCCTTGGCCATGGCAGCCAGCTCGATGAGCCAGAGTTTATCGTCCACGCTGGACTCCTGAAAGTGAACGAGAGTGGACTCCAAGAGGCTAATGTCACCATCTCGCGCCTGCGCGGAGATGCGTGCCAGTGTCACGGGACGGATGCCTCTCGAAGGCTTGTTCACGATCCTGCGGAAAGAGAAATCGTCTCTGCCATTGACGAGCACACGCAAGTAATCGTGGAACGTCCTGACCTCATCCAGGTCCATGAACTTCAGGGTAGATCCCGCAACTGTCGTCGGGATCTTTCTCTGCTCAAGCGCCGATATGATCCCCGCTGCCAAGGAGTGAGTGCGGCAAAGGATGGCAAAGTTAGAGAACTTGAGCCCTGCTGTAGATACCTGCGTGTTGATCGAATCAGCGATCTCCAGGGCCTCGTCGTCTTCGTTATCGTACACGGATGCCAAGACCGGCTTCCCCTGCTTCTCTGTGACAAGAGCATTCTCAGGGATCAATCTGTTGCAGGCTCTGACGATCGGCTCGGGGCATCGATAGGATTGGTTAAGTCTGAACTCCCTATGGTTCGGGAAGTCCGTCTTCAAGTAGTCAATCATCTTCTGGTCACTGCCACGGAACGAGAATATCGTTTGTGACAGGTCGCCGGCGGCAAACAGATTCTTCCACTTGCTCGCGACGAGTTTGGCAATCGAGTAGTCCCGCTCACTGGTGTCGTTCATCTCGTCCAGGTGGACGTAGCGGAACTTGTGGGCGTAGTGCTCCTGAACATCGTCGTGATGGCCAAGTAGATAGATCGCCCTATCCAAAAGGCCAATGTAATTGATCGCGTTGTTTTGCCGTAGACGGAAGTTGAATTCCTCTACAGCCGTCGCCCGCTTAGGGTCAACCTTTCCACGGTTAATCTCCCTCAGCAGCGTCTCCGGCTTCGTCTTGATACCCAGGTCCTTTTGGACCTGTCTGATTATGTCAAGTTGATCACGGTCATCGTAAATCGTGATCCCGTCTTTATATCTGAGCTTCCAGGCCCATGTCGAAATGACACGCATGCAGAAGGAGTGGATCGTCAGGATCCACATCTCCTTGGTGGCCCTCTCTCCAATTTCCTCCGTCAGACGCTCCCGCATCTGCTTGGCTGCTGACCGGGTAAACGTGAATCCGAGGATCTCGGTTGGGCTTATCCCGTGGTTCTTGACGAGATTCACCATCCTGGCTACCATGACCCGCGTCTTGCCGGAGCCAGGGCCGGCATGGACAAATGCCGAATCGACATGGTCTGCTGCTTCCTGTTGCTGCTGGTTGAGTGTGATCATCTGTTTGGCTCCTCTGGTGCTGGTAGCATTTTGAATTTCTGTTCCTTTATTTGTTGGTAGAAAGTTGTCCCTACACTGTCAACTCGGGCGTAAGGCATGAATGCCTCGACAACCTCGGCGCCGCCGGCCTGAATGAGAGCGCCCTGCGCTTGTACCCAACGAAGGGCGATCCTCCACGCAGTTCGTTTGCATTGATCTACGTCCCGGCAGATGCCTTTCCGGACGCCGCTCTCGATCATCGCTTGCTGGACATTCTCCCATCGAATAGGGATGGAGAAACTGACACCTTTCCCCTGCATATCGATGGCAAAGAACATCCCCACTGCCTCACCGTCTTCATATTCGGTGACGATGTGTGTGGCGCCGATCGACCGAAGAATGTTCTGCATCTCGTATGAGCTTTTCTCAGGCTCGATGCTCGTCGAATGCATATAAAACTTCTTATATTGTCGTGGCATGGTTCTTCCTTTCCACCGCGCGCTTGAGGACCGAAGTCACTTCATCTATCAGACAAACATTACACACGGCAAGTTCCAGCGTCCGTCCTTGTGCCGTAAGGTTCAGTATATTGGCGAGACAGACTTGCCAGTTGGTTCCGCGATAGTCTTTGCTCCCTTCAATCTCGGTATCAACCCTGGAAATATCAAACCAGGCATAGGTATCCTCTAGTAGGTCGATGAGAAGTTTGCAGGCTCTTGGATCGGTTGAGTATTCTAGTGCGACGAATTCCGCATTGATAGAGGTGTGACCAAACACATTACGGTGAATGGTCACGTCTATGGCCTTGCGGTAATCATATACGGGTTGGTTTTTCAGGTCTTCGAGCGTAATACTGGCCATAGTACACCCCCCACTGTTCTTATACCTGGATTTACTTCGAGGCTGCGATGATCTTGTCGAGAACCTCTTGCGGCGTGTGATCGACCTGGAATTTAGTGGAATCGAACGGAGTCTGATACGTGATCAAGGTTGCCAAGGTCGTCAAGGTCTCTATGTAAACAATGCCATGATCATCGTCGATTTTTAGGATCAGGTCGCCGGTTTCTTTGTCTTTCTCACGATGTTCGATGATCTGAACAAGATAGATATATCCGCAGGATTTGGGAACCTTCGCTGGCTTGGGCCTTATGGCCGGGCTGCTTCCGTTGCCATTAACCATGCCCTCGCGCCAGGTCCATATTTTCTTTAGGGCGTCGGCGCCGATTCCTTTTACCTTCCCCAGCTTAGTGCGTTTAATTTCGATCAGGTCTGCAAGGCGCTTCTGTTGCCCGTCTTGCTTGCCCCAGTTTAGAATTCCGTTCTTTGCTCTAGTCGGAAGATTAGAGAAGCCTGGAAGTAACTCCAGGCTCTCGTTCATATCCAGGTTGGACATTCGCTCCCCCTATCAGAAGAGATTGTCGTCGTCAAACTCACCGCGTGACGATTGACGAGCTCGTGATGGCTCAGACTGTCTTCTGTCGCCTCTGTCGTCATCGTCCCTGCTTGAACTTTGCTGACTTCCTCGCCCCTGGCTGTTCTTCTTGCTTTCCACGAACATCCACTTATCGATGACAACCTTGAGTTTGGTGCGTCTCGCGCCAGTTTTCTTGTCTTCCCACTGGTCGAGTTTCAGATGCCCTTCCACGTAGATGGAACTTCCCTTTTGAAGGTATTCGGACAGGGTCTCGGCCTGCCTACCCCACGCATCCATATCCACCCACGTCGTCTCTTCTTTCCACTCGTCGCTGTCCTTGGGCTTGTACCGACGAGAGGTGGCTACGCTGATGTTTGCGATAGCAATTCCGCTGTTCGTGTACTTAATCTCAGGGTCTTTGCCCAGGACGCCGGCAATCGTTACTTTATTAAGCTGCAAGGACATTTTTCTTCTCCTCTTCTTATGAACCTTCGGATAAGCCAACATGACACCAAATCTTCCTGTTCACAATTAACGAGATATTAGCTGTTGATACACCGAATAGACGAGACAGCTCGACCTGGGTGTGTTTCCTGTCTCGACGTAATTTTCGTATCTTCAAGACCGCCTCTTCATCAAGTTTTGCTCTTCCGTGTTGAGAGCCAATCATCGGCTGTTTAAGGCCTAATGAGAATGCGTGAAGCATATTTTCACTATGTGAAACCCATTCGAGATTCTCCACACAATTATTTAGTTTATTTCCGTCTTTGTGATTCGCCTCATACCCTTCGGGTCTTGGCCCTACGAAAGCTTCCAGAACCAGTCTATGAATCACACCATTTTTGATCTGCCCTTTATTGTGGAATACTACTTGGAGGTATCCTCCCGTGTGAGGATTAGATTTAAGAAGACATTTATTCTCTTCTCTCCTAACTCGCCCCGTATTGCTAATCTCATAGGGCCAACCCGGAACCGATTTCCATTTTTCCCTCATGGTCTTGGTTTCCGTTTAGATGCCTTCTCGACAGGGACAATTATGTCAAGAACGCGAATCATCTCCTTGTCATCCGCCGCTGTGTACGAGGCGCAGTAAGGCAATACGAGCATGCCCGGCCACGCATGGGTAACATCTTCAGGATCATCATCAATGACGAAATCAGGTCGCACAGGGAGATACGCGATTTTCTCTAGATTAATCAGCGGAGGTTTCTTGAAACAGTGACCCTCTGGAATCCCGAGAGTCTTGGCCACATCCAGGCAATTCTCCTTCCCCCTGCGCGACCATAGATAAATACTATGGTGGGCCTTCTTTAACTGCCCCACGCACCATTTGGCATACGGGCGGATCGCCCGATCAAGCGGATTGATCAGGGTCATATCAATATCGAAGAAGATGTTCATATCGTCCGTGGATCGATGTGCCAGGCGATCAGGAACATCACGGACCTGTTCTTGTACTGGTCATCCGGGTCGAGTATTTTACCAGTTAGGATGGGATCGGGGTAGGTCTTTCTGCGCCTTCCCTTCCTCGCAACCCCAGGTAGGGCCCCCATCTCGTCGAAGATCTTCAGGGCCATCGCCCGTGAAGTTGCCTGCATGATCTCGGGCTTTGCCATCGTGAAAGGGAATTCAATTTCAGGATCCAGGTCTTTGAGATAATACCCTATGACCCTACGCTCATCGCGTTCTGCATCGTATTTAGTGTCTTCCTTAGTGATAGGTTCTGGACTCACGTATTGCCCATCGCCCGGAGCGGCAATGTCGGGCTTTTGCTCGATCTGCTGTGCGTATTTTGTGTACCACTTGGTAGGACCGTCTCGGGTGACCCTGATGGCGAACGAGTCAACCGGGAGATTGGGAATGATGTGGTATCCGGCCTCGAAGGCAGCCAGTACTTTCTGATAATACTCCACCCGCTTGACGGCCTTTTCCGCGTGGCGCTTCAGGATTTTCGTTCTCCACTTTTGCTTCTTGGCAAACTCGTAATTCTCCCACAGTTCATCGGCATCTTTCTTGGTGATCTCGACTTTCGCCTTGAAGAATTCAACGAGTTTTTCCTGGGAATGAGCCATCTCTCCAGGCGTCTGTGCGGTTAGAGATGTTGTCTGCTCGATCACGGCTAATGCGGTGTTCTCGTTCTCGTCCATGGTTTCCTCCTGTAGAAAAGGGGTGGGGCCGGCCAGGGGGACGGCGTTTCGCCGCCTGGCAGTGTAGAAGGTTCTCCGCGACCTTTATCCTAGGATGTACGGTACTTCCCTCACCGGCCTCTTATGCGCAGCTCAGAGGTCCGGCCCCATCTATTTTGCCTTGGCTTCGTTACCTCGTCTAAACCCTTGCCCAATTCTTTGGGCGAGGGTTTTTCTCTCCTCACGCTAAGTGAACGACGTTCCAGTTCTCGAAAGGATTCTCCATATCTTTAGGAAATATCCTCGTAGTATGGAGGTGAATAACAGAATCGCTGCAACTCGCCACCAGAATGTTATCTATATCTGTGGCGATCAGATCGAGCGCCCCCAGTAGATTGTAGAAGTTCCCTGCACTGAGCTCTGCGGCCTCAATGCACATCGATTTATGAGGCGGGTCCGCCTGCATAATCAACGCTACCATGAGCGCAGCGCCGAACAGAATCTGCTGACCGCCAGACAGCGTGTTGTAGTGTACAACACCCGCTTCCTTCGGCCAGTAGATTTCGAAGACCTCTTTCCCGTTGAGATCGTGAAGATTGAACTCTACGCTGTACGCCTCCCCATCGATAGATGGGACCTTGCTCAGGAGATCATTCACGGTCTTCGCCAGCGGGCCAATCACGTCGGCCAGGATCTTCGCCTGGACGCCCTTTGGGCCCAGTGCATCGTGGAGGGCGGTCAGCGTATTGACCTCCTCCTCTGCTTCGAGCGCTGCGATGTTGGCCCTATCGAAGTTGCCCATGACGTTCTTGACTTCCTGAGCCTTCGAGGCCTCTTCTTCCAGTGCTGTAATTTGGTCTACAACGCCGGCCTTGGCCTTCTCTGCCATAGTTACATCGACGGTTGCTCCCAAAGAAGCTCGGAAGGACTCCACGGTCGCCTCTTCTGTTTTCAGCAGCTCCAGGTCGGACTCGTGCCTCGCATTGAGATTCTGGGCTTTCTTGAGTTCGTCCTCTCTCTTCCTGACTTCGACGCGGTTCGCTTTCAGGAGAGTATTGTCCTTCTTCCGGTCGTTGACTTTCTGGTCAACAGCGGCGACGAGAGACTTAACCTGCGCGTCAATTTTATCCCGCTCGATTCGCTTATCATTAACAGCAGCATCGTTCTTGTTCCATTCTGCTTCGAGCTTCGCCTTGTATTCTGTGAGATCTGACTCGCACTCCTTGCCCATGAGCGGGCAGCCCCTGCGATCGATAGCATCGATTGTCTCGCGGATGTGCTGCCTCTGATCTACGGTAACGAGTTCGCCGCGAGCGAATTGAAGCTTGTCCTTCTCTGCATCGACGAGGCGGCGCAGACTCTCGATCTCCACCTCCTCCGCCTCGATCCCCTTCTCAAAGTTTTCGAGACTGAGCTTGTTCCCACTCACAGCCTCTTCGAGAGGTTTCAAGTCGGTCGGTTTCACCGAGGTCTTCAGGAGAAATCGCTTCTCTTCCAGACGCAGTTTCTTTATCTCGAAAATACTGTGCTGTTTCTTAATCTCCTGTCCCTTAGCGATCTCGGCATCCAGTTCTGATTTCCTGGACCTGAGACCGGCGAGCTTCTCCTTGATCTCTGTAACGCTGCTCGCTGCTTCGTCCATCATTCTCTGCCGGATCAGGATGATTTCCGCCTTGACCTCGTCCTTGTTCTTCTTAATGGCTTTCGCCCCGGAGAGCTTTGAGTGGGTCTCACCGAGAAGCCTGGCGATGTTTTCAGCCACGGATGCCTTTCCAAGCCAGTCAATCGTTGCATCCTCACCAAGGATATTGGCCAGCTCAGTGAGCACGCGATCCTTGTCCCACCCGTAGCTTTCCGGGGAGGACAATGCGAATACCAACTCGCGTTTCTTGGCATCGCTTCGGCTCATGAATTCATCGAGATCGAACATGATCGAGAAAGTGCCCATCGCTTCGGCAATTCTCTTCTCACGGGCCTTGTCGGTCGTCTCGCCCTCATCAGGGAACACGGAGGCGGAGCCCTTGTAACTAAAACTTACGTCTCCGTTTTGATGCTTCGTCTTCTTCTGGCGGATCGTGCGACCGAAGCCGAATCCGTTGTCTGTCTGAAGATTCACAACCATCACATCTCCGGATGCGATCTGGAAGGTGTCAGACATGGGTCTCTTGAATGGCGTGGGCAGAAAGCCCTG
>SDBS01007022.1_pt1 | contig 10949 bp, 21 predicted proteins | sample 2277091 | NCBI WGS metagenome assembly SDBS01 (sample SAMN10404972, study PRJNA504765) | marine sediment metagenome | isolation source: marine sediment core GS10_PC15, 163 cmbsf | place: Arctic Ocean: Southern Knipovich Ridge | collected 2010 | reverse complement strand
GTCCAGGATAAAGCCGCTCCCACAGTCGTCTTCTCCGATCCGCTCCCGGATCATATCCACCACCACGTCGTCCTCCACCAGTTCGCCTCGGTTCATGAAGGCCTCGGCCTTCCGGCCCAGCGGAGTCCCCCTCTGGACAGAGCTCCGGAGCAGGTCACCGGAGGAGATCCGCGGAAAGCCGTATTTTCCCTCGATCAGGTCTCCCTGGGTGCCCTTGCCGCTACCGGGAGGGCCGAGAAGAATGATCCTCATCCTCTCCTTCCTTTCAAACGGCTCCGCCGCATGAACCCGTCGTAATGACGCATCACCAACTGGGCCTCGACCTGCTGCAGCGTATCCATGGCGACACCCACCACGATCAGGATTGAGGTGCCGCCGAAGTAGAACTGCAGCCCCATCCCCTGGGTGAACCACTCGGGAAGGTTCCGATCCAGGAAAGGTCCGATCAGAGGGAGCGTGTCTACCCTGAGTCCAGAGATCAGGATCTCGGGAGCGGCAGCCACGGCCGCCAGATACAGGGCCCCGACCAGGGTCAGCCGGGACAGGACGGAATCAATGTAATCCGCCGTGTTCTTTCCCGGACGGATGCCGGGGATAAAGCCGCCGTACTTGCGGAGGTTGTCGGCCACGTCAACCGGGTTGAAGATGATGGATACGTAGAAATAAGTGAAAAAGACGATGGAGGCCACGTAGAAGAGGAAATACATGGGCATCCCCGGTGAAAACTGCTGGGCGATGCTCTGCATGAACGGAACGTTCACCATCTGGGCGACCGTCATGGGGATGGTGATGACCGAGGCCGCGAAGATGATGGGGATGACGCCGCCGGTGTTGACGCGCAACGGCAGGTGCGTACTCTGCCCGCCGTAAATTTTACGGCCGACCACGCGCTTGGCATAGGAAACGGGCAGCCGCCGCTGACCCCTTTCCACGAACACGATGACCGCGATCACCGCCAGCATCAGGGCGAGCAGAAAAATGATCCGCAGGGGTGTTTGATCTCCCGTGCGCAGGCCCTGGATCAAGCTTAAGGCCGACCGGGGAAAATCCACTACTATCCCCGCAAAGATAATGAGCGAAATGCCGTTCCCGATCCCGCGTTCCGAGATCTGCTCCCCCAGCCACATGATGAAGACTGTACCCGTTGTCAGTGTGAGCATGGTCATCAGGATGAATCCGATTCCCCCGTTGGGAACGATGGGAGAGTTGGAAACGGGGCTCCTGAGATTCTTGAGCAGGAAGGCGATCCCGCCCGACTGGATCATGCAGATAAACAGCGTGCCGTACCGGGTGTACTGGGTGATCTTCTTCCGGCCCATATCCCCTTCTTTGGACAGACGCTCCAGATAGGGCCACACCACCTGCAGCAGCTGCAGGATGATGGAAGCACTGATGTAAGGCATGATGCCCAGTGCAAAGATCGTCATGCGCGACATCGATCTCCCGGTGAACAGGTCCACCATGCCCAGGATCGTCCCCCGCTGGGCCTCCCACAGCTCGGCCAGGGCGGTAGCGCTGATCCCCGGGTTCGGGATCTGGGCCCCGATGCGGTACACGGCCAGCAGGGCCAGGGTGAAAAGCACCCGTCTTCTCAAATCCGGAATGCTGAAGATGTTGCGTATGCTGTCTAACATCACTCTTTCCCGATCAGGACCGCTTTCCCCCCGGCATCCTCGATCTTCTTCTGGGCGGAACGCGTAAATTTGTGGGCATGGACGGTCTTGGCGGAAGCGATGTCCCCCCGCCCCAGGATCTTGACCCTCTCACTCTCTTTCTTGATCAAGCGGGACTCCACGAGATCTTTGAGTTTGATCGTGTCCTTTTGGATCCTCTCCAGCCGGTCCAGGTTGACCTCGCTGTACTCGATGCGAAAAATATTGGTAAAACCGCGCTTGGGCACCCGGCGGTTGAGGGGCATCTGTCCACCCTCGAAGCCTCTCTTCCGGGAGTACCCGGAATTGGATTTCTGTCCTTTGGAGCCCCGGCCGGAAGTCTTGCCGCGTCCGGAACCGGGTCCCCGGCCCACACGCCGCTTGTTCTTCCGGCTGTTCTTGGCAGGATGAAGATTACTCAGGTCCATTTTAATCCAGCTCCTCCACCTCCAGCAGATGAGGTATCTTATTGACCATGCCACGGATTTCGGGACAGTCCCTGCGCACCACCTGGGAGTCGATCCGCCTGAGGCCCAGACCCTTCACGACCTCCCGATGTTTCCGCGGCCTCCCGATTACGCTGCGCACCAGCCTTATCCGAAGCTGTTTTTCTACCGGCTTGGTGACCTTCTTGGTCTGTGTCGTTGCTTTGGCGTCTTTTACTGCCATATCTTTTCCTCGTCGATGTTCCGGTTCTTCGATACCTGACTCGGATTTTTCAGGTTGCTCAGGCCGTTCAAGGTGGCGTACGCCACGCTGATCGGATTGTTGCTGCGCAGGGACTTGGTCAGGATATCCTTGATGCCCGCCAGCTCCATGATGATACGGACGGCCCCGCCGGCGATCACACCGGTTCCCTCAGAGGCCGGTCGCAACACCACCTCTCCGCCACCGTGGATCCCCTTGATTAGGTGCGGGATCGTGGTCCCTCTCAGCGGCACCTTGATCATGTTCTTCTTGGCATTCTGCACGCCCTTGGAGATGGCAGGAGGCACTTCTCGCGCTTTTCCCTTTCCGATACCGACCATCCCGTTCTCATCCCCGACAGCCACGAGAGCGGAGAAGCTGAGGTTCTTGCCGCCTTTAACGACCTTCGTGGTCCGACGGATCGAGATGACCTGGTCTTTGAGTTCCGGTTCTTCCTCTTGAATCGCTGGCTTGCGCCTTTTTTCGTACACTCTTCTTGCCTCCTTGTCCGGCTGACCGCTAGAAAATCAGCCCTCCCTCGCGCATGGCATCCGCTAGGTTCTTGATGCGTCCGTGATAGGGGAAGACACCCCTATCGAAGACGATGGTTTTGATCTTTATTTCCATGAGCCGGCCGGCGACGATCTTCCCCAGGGCCTTGGCCGCGTCCGTGTTCTTGAAGTTCTTGTGTTTCTCACGGAAAGATTTTTCCAGGGTACACGCCGAGGAAAGCACCCGGCCGCTGATGTCGTCGATGGCCTGGACATACAGGTAGCGGTTGGAACGCGTCACCAGCACGCGAGGCCTCTCCGGAGTGCCGCTGATCTTCTTCCGGATACGCATCCGGATACGCCGCTTCGCCGTTTTTTTCACAACAACTTTGTCTTTAAACACCGCCCACCCCCGCTTTCCGTTCTTTCTTTCGCAGACTCTCGTTCGCGTAGCGGATCCCCTTGAGTTTGTAGGGATCAGGCTTGCGGAAGCTGCGCAGCCTGTGGGCTTCCTGACCGACGCGCTGTTTGTCGATTCCTTTGACCACGAGCACGGTGGGTTTCTCCACGATCACCTCGATATCATCGGGGATGTCGTAGATGACGGGTTTGGAATAGCCCAAGTTCAGCTCCAGTTTGCCTTTTTCCAGCTTTGCCCGGTAGCCCACGCCTACAATCTCAAGCTTCTTTTCGAAGCCGCTGTATACTCCGGTGACGGCATTGGCCGCCAGCGAGCGGACCAGCCCGTGATAAGCCGGAAGATTGCCCTCGTCGCTCTCCCGTTTGATTAACAGCTGGGTCTCCTCGACCTCCGCCGTGATCCCCGGTAATACAGGGGTCGTCAGCTTGCCCTTGGGCCCCTCGCATTCGATCTTATCCGCGGAGATGGTGACCTTGACCCCATCCGGGAGCGGTATCGGTTGTTTTCCTATTCTTGACATCCTCGTTTCCTCTCAGGAAGGGCCTACCAGATCTGGCAGAGCACCTCACCTCCCACACCCAGTTCCAGGCACTTCCTGCCCGTGACGATCCCGCTGGAGGTGGATACAATAACGATACCCAGACCGTCCAGAGCCTTGGGAACCGAATCGGCCTTGCAGTAGATCCGGCACCCGGGTTTGCTCACCCTTTTCAAGCCGGTGATGACACTCTGGTTGTCGTCGGTGTACTTGAGCGTGATGTTCAGAAATCCCTGCAGGTTGTCGTCGATGACCTTGAAATTCCGGATATATCCCTCATCCTTCAGGATCTTGGCAATCTCCACCTTCATCCGTGAAGAGGGAATACGGGTGTCCTTTTTCCGCCCCATTGCGGCGTTTCTTATTCGGGTTAACATATCAGCGATAGGATCGGTTAACGTCATAGCTCCATCCTCTCTTGTGCTTTACCAAGAAGCCTTGGTGACCCCGGGGATCTCGCCCTTCAAGGCCAGTTCCCGAAAACACAGCCGACACATGTCGAATTTCCGGAAGTATCCCCTGGGGCGCCCGCAGATCCGGCACCGGTTGCTGTGCCGCACCTTGTACTTCGGCTCTTTCAAGTACTTAGCGATCGATGATTTTTTTGCCACTTTGTCCTTCCTTAAAACGTCTCGCCAAATGGCATTCCCAGTTTCTTCAGCAGGGCATATGCCTCGCTGTCGGTCTTGGCGGACGTCACAATGGTGATGTTCATCCCGCGCGGCTGATCCACTTTGGTATAATCGATCTCCGGGAAGACCAGCTGTTCGCGCAGTCCCAGAGTGTAGTTGCCGCGGCCGTCAAAGGCCCGGGATGAGGCCCCTCTGAAATCCCTCACCCGCGGCAGTACGATGTTCACCAGGCGATCCATGAATCCATACATCATCCTGCCGCGCAGCGTGGTGTAACAGGCAATGGCGTGTCCCTGGCGCAGTTTGAACTGCGCGATGGACTTGCGTGCCCGCCCCACGGCCGGCCACTGTCCGGTTATGAGGCTCAATTCCTGCTTGGCCGCATCCAGGATCTTGATATTCTGGATGGCCTCTCCCACCCCGATATTGACTACGATCTTCTCCAGACGCGGTACGGCCATCCGGTTGGCGATCCCCATTTCCTTCTGCAGCTCGGAGATGATTTCTTTTTCGTATTTTTCCTTAAGCCGACTCATGACTGCCTCTCAAACCTATTGCTTCTCGATGGTGATATCACACTTGCTGCAGACCCGGACTTTGGTGCCGTCCTCCAGCTTCTTGGTCCGAACCCGCACTCCCTGCGCACATTCCGAGCAGTAGATCTGGACGTTGGATACATGGGTGGGGCCTTCCTTCTCCATGATCCCGCCCTGGATGTTCTTGCTCTGGTCACGGCGGATGAATTCCTTGATGAAATTGAGCTTCTCCACCACTACGCGGTTCTTCTCGGGAATGACCTTGAGCACCTTGCCCGTCTTTCCCTTGTCTTTGCCCACGATCAACATGACCGTGTCGTTCTTCTTGATCAACATCTTGCTCATCACAGAACCTCCGGTGCCAGGGACACGATCTTCATGAATTTCCTTTCACGCAGTTCACGTCCAACCGGACCGAACACCCGCGTGCCTACGGGTTCGCCCTGGTCGTCTATAATAACGGCCGCGTTTTCATCGAACCGGATATAAGATCCGTCCCGGCGTCTCAATTCCTTCCTGGCCCTGACGACTACCGCCCTGACCACTTTGCCCTTGGGGACCTTGCTCTCCGGGTCAGCCTCTTTAACCGAAGCCGAGATCACATCGCCTATGGACGCGGTCTTTCCCACGCCTCCTCCCAGAGGAGTGATACACAAGATCTTCCGGGCACCGGAATTGTCCGCCACCTTGAGCATGGTTTCCGAGCGAATCATTCTTTCTTATCCTCGCTGACCTTATCTTTCTCGGCGGGGGACAGACCCACGATCTCATCCACGCGCCATCTCTTCCGCGCGCTCAGCGGCCGTGTTTCGACGATCTTCACCAAGTCACCGAGCTTGCACTTCTCGTATTCATCGTGTGCCAGAAATTTCTTCCGTTTTTTCACGATTTTCTTGTATCTAGGATGCCGGACCTGGCGTTCCACCAGGACCGTTACGGTCTTTTTCATCTTGGTACCAACGACGAGCCCGACTTTGGTGGTTTTTCTGACTTGCATGTTCATTTGTCTTGTTTCCGTTCCTTCCGGTCTTCGGACCTGCTTTCGTTCTGAATGGTCTTGATCCTCGCCAGGTCTTTCTTGATGGCGTTGAGCTTCATCGTGTTGTCCAGCTGGCCCAGCGCATTCTGGAACTTCAGTTTGAACAGCTGATCCTTGAGTTCGGCCTCCTTGTCGACCAGTTCCTCTTCGGACAGTTCTCTCATCTCTGTCGGTTTCATCGCATTTCCCTCAGTCCGCGGGAAATGATCCGGGTCTTGATCGGCAGTTTGTTGGCCGCAAGCTGCATGGCCCTGCGGGCCACCTGCTCGGACACGCCTTCGATCTCGTACAGGATCCGTCCCGGTTTGACGGTCTCGACCCAGAACTCAGGGTCGCCCTTGCCCTTCCCCATCCGCACTTCCGTAGGCTTCTTGGTGATGGGCTTCCAGGGGAAAACCCGTATCCACAGCTTTCCTTTACGCTTCGCGTGCCGGGAGATGGCGATACGTCCCGCCTCGATCTGACGGGCGGTCATCCAGCACGGTTCCAGGGCCTGCAGCCCATACTCCCCGAAGGAAAGGCTGCCTCCCCGGATGGCCTTGCCCCGCATCCGGCCCCGCATCTGCTTGCGGTGCTTTACTTTCTTGGGCATCAACATGGTCAAATCTCCTCGATCTCGGCAACCTGGGAGGTCATCTTGGGTTTGTCTTTGTCACTGCAGTAGACCCACACCTTGATCCCGATCTGGCCATAATTGGTGAATGCCTCGGTAAAACCGTAATCGATATCCGCCCTGAGCGTCTGCAGGGGAAGCTGCCCCCTGAGGTACCATTCCGTGCGTGCGATCTCGACTCCCCCCAGGCGGCCCGAACACATCACCTTGATGCCCTTGGCCCCCATCTTCATGGCCATCTCCACGGCCCGGCGCATGGCCCGGCGGTAGTGGATCCGCTTCTCGAGCTGGATGGCGATGCCCTGGCCCACCAGGAGTGCGGTCATCTCCGGTTTGTCGACCTCCCGGATATCGATGTAGACCTCCTTGCTGGCAATGTCCTGCAGGAGTGTCTTGAGGCTTTCAATCTCCTTGCCGCCCCGTCCGATGACGATGCCGGGCCGGGCGGTATGGATGATGACCCGGATCTTGGGCCCCACACGCTCCACGTCCACCTCGGCGATCCCCGCGTGTTTGTAGCGTGTCTTGACGACATTCTTCATCTTGAGGTCTTCGTGGATCAGACGGCTGTACTCCCTGCCTGTGGAGAACCACCGGGAACTCCACTGCTTGTTGAATCCCAATCGAAACCCGTATGGATGTGTTTTCTGGCCCACTGTTTAACTCCCTTTGCGTTCGTCTAGATAGATATGGACATGACTCGTCGGCTTGAGTATGCGAGCGGCCCGCCCCATGGGGACGGGTCGGAACCGTTTCCACTGGGGTCCCTGGTTCACGAAGATCTCGGCGATATACAGGTTGTCCACATCGACGTCCTGGCTTTTCTGTTGCGCATTGGCCACGGCCGAACGCAGCACCTTTTCCACCACGGTGCTGGCTTTTCTCTTTGCTGAGAACCGGAGGATGGTGAGAGCCTCGCCCACGAAGCGATCCCGGACAAGGTCTGCGACCAGGCGGCACTTCTGGGGAGAGATCCGCACATGCTTGGCAATGGCTCTCGAGATGTATTCCTGTTTGTCCATTTTACTTTCTTACCCTTATAGTCCGGGCTGTCTTGGACGTGTGTCCTTTAAAAGTCCGGGTGGGAGAGAATTCTCCCAGCTTATGTCCCACCATGTTCTCCGTGATGAACACGGGGATAAACTTCCGGCCGTTGTGCACGGCGATGGTCAGCCCCACCATGTCGGGGATGACGGTCGAGCGGCGCGACCAGGTCTTGATTATCTGACGTTTCTCCTGCTGGGTCTGCAGCGAGTTGATCTTTACCAGAAGCTTTCCTTCCACGAAAGGTCCCTTTTTTACTGATCGGCCCATGGTTATTTACTCCTTCTCCGAACGATGAACTGCTGGGTGCGTTTGTTCCGGCGGGTACGGTAGCCTTTGGTAGGGACCCCTGTGGGAGAGACCGGATTGCGGCCTCCCTTGGCCTTGCCTTCTCCTCCACCATGGGGGTGATCGACGGGGTTCATGGCTGTTCCCCTCACATGAGGCCGACGTCCCATCCAGCGCTTACGGCCCGCTTTCCCGATGGAGATGTTCTGATGATCGGGATTGCTCACCTCACCAACGGTAGCGCGGCATTCCAGGTGGATCCTACGGATCTCCGAGGAGGGCATACGAATCTGAGCGTAATCCCCCTCCTTGGCCAGGATCTGGGCACCGGCGCCGGCCGCCTTGGCGATCTGGCCGCCCTTGTACCTCTTCAACTCGATGTTGTGCACCACGGTCCCCAGCGGGATGAAGCGCAGGGGCATGGCGTTGCCGGGCAGGATATCAATCTGGCGGTTGCTGGAGACGACCGTCTGGCCCACCTTCAGGTTCTGAGTCGTCAGGATGTACCTGCGCTCCCCGTCTTTGTATTTGATGAGCGAGATGAATCCGGAGCGGTTGGGATCGTATTCGATGGTTTCCACTTCCCCGGGCACGTCGATCTTGTCCCGCTTGAAATCGATGATGCGATAGGCTCTCTTGTGACCTCCGCCGCGGTGACGGACGGATATGCGCCCCTTGGCGTTCCGACCGCCGCTCTTCTTGAGGGGCTCCAGGAGGGGTTTGTGCGGTTTTGTCGTCGTCAGTTCTTCGAAGGTCAGGCCTGTGCGGTGGCGAAGGCTCGATGTCGTCGGATTGTATGACTTGATGCCCATGGTCATACCGCCTCAAAATATTCGATCATTTTCTCGCCCTCTTTGAGCTTCACGTAGGCCTTCTTCCAGTCTTTGGTCCATCCTTCGTTCCGGCCGACCCTGCGTTTTTTGCCTCTCTTCTTGACTATCCGGACCCTGTCGACCTTGACCTTGAAGAGGATCTCGGTCGCTTCCTTGATCTCGATCTTGTTGGCGCCCATGGCGACTTCGAGACAGATCTCATGGTTGGTGTCTTTTTTCCAGGTGCTCTTTTCGGTGATGACCGGACGCAGGATGATTTGGTAGGGATCCTTGATCACTTTAATCTCTCCATTAGGGAATCGAACGCGTGCTGGGAAAAAACCAACACCTTGTGATCGAGGACATCGTACACCGTCAGCTGTTTGTGATCCACGGCCTTTACGCGGGGTATGTTCCGCAGAGCCAGGATCAGATTGGTGTTGGTGTGGTTGTCTACGAACAAGGCCGACTCCAGCTTCAAGTTGTTCAAGAGCCTGGCGCCTTCCTTGGTCTTGGGCTCGGCCAGTTCCAGAGATTCCAGGATCATCAGCTGTTCGTCGGCCAGCTTGGCCGCCAGCACTGACTTGAGCGCCAGGCGTCTGGCCTTCTTGGGCATGCGGTAGGAATAATCCCGAGGATGGGGTCCGAAGGTGACTCCGCCCGAGCGCCAAATCGGAGAGCGGGTGCTGCCTGCGCGAGCACGCCCCGTGCCTTTCTGCCGCCAGGGTTTGCGGCCGCCGCCCCGGACCATGGCCCGAGTCTTGGTGGAGGCCGTTCCTTGTCTCTGATTGGCCCGATAGTTGACCACGGCCTCGTAGATCAAATGCTCTTTGATCGGTGATGCGAAGACCTCTTTGGGCGCACTGATCTCTTTCACTTTTTTACCACTGGTATCGAATACCTGGACTTTCATGGCTCTACTCTTCTTTTTTCTCGACGGCCGGCCGTTCCTCGAAACCGACCTTTCGGATAAGCAGGTAACCTCCCTTGGCTCCGGGTACGGCGCCTTTCAACACCAGGAGGTTTTTCTCTAAGTCCGCCTCAACAACGAGAAGATTCTTCACGGTCTTCCGATCGCTTCCCAGCTGTCCGGGCATCTTTTTTCCCTTGACCACCCGCGAGGGGTAGGCGGAGGCGCCGATGGAACCGGGCGCTCGGTGGAACATGGATCCATGCGTCTTGGGGCCGCCGTGGAAACCCCAGCGCTTGACCACGCCGGCGAAGCCTTTTCCCTTGCTGGTGCCCGTGACGTTCACCATGTCACCCGGCTTAAAAAGATCTACACGGAACTGATCACCCGGTTTTATCTCGGCAGAGCCGTCGAAGCGAAATTCCCTCAGCACCCGGGTGGGCGGGATCTCTGAGGCCTTGAAGTGCCCCAGCGTGGGCTGGCGGGGATGTTTGACCGCTGTTTCTTCCACGAATCCCAGCTGCACCGCGGCATACCCATCCTGTTCCAGCGTCTTCTTCTGGATGACCGCACAGGGACCGGCCAGGATCACGGTGACCGGGATCACAAGTCCGGTTTCGTCGAACGTCTGCGTCATGCCGATCTTTTTTCCGATGATGCCTTCAACCATGATCAATCTCCTCCGCTCCCGAAGGCCTGGATCTCCACCTCGATCCCGGCCGGCAGGTCCAGCTTCTGCAGTTCTTCTATGGTCTCGTTGTTGTAGTCGCTGATATCGAGCATGCGCTTGTGGATGCGCATCTCAAAATGCTCGCGGGACTTCTTGTCAACATGGGGAGAACGAAGAACACAGAACCGGTGGATCTTGGTGGGCAGGGGGATGGGGCCCGCCACACTCGCTCCGGTTCGTTTGGCTTTGACGACGATATCCTTGACAGACTGATCCAGCAGACGATGGTCGAATGACTTGAGTCTGATTCTTATCTTTTCCATTTTTCGTGCTCTCCGTATCCTGTTTCTTCATCTCTTGTTGTACTTTACACAAATGTCATTGCGAGGCCTGACAAGGCCGAAGCAACCTCAACCATCATACCTGAAGGCAGCCTCGAGATTGTCACGTCGCTCTGCTCCTCACCATGACGGTTGTACCACAGGTCATTCTTTGATCTCGGTGATGGTGCCGGCACCCACCGTGCGGCTGCCTTCCCGGATGGCGAAACGCTGGCCCGTCTCCATCGCCACCGGAATGATCAGAGTGATCTCCAGGTTCGTGTTGTCGCCGGGCA